>ERZ1740060.11-NODE-11-length-279049-cov-12.401564_pt1 | contig 279049 bp, 240 predicted proteins | sample MGYA00581743_ERZ1740060 | MGnify/ENA primary metagenome ERZ1740060 (study PRJEB43018, sample SAMN04849235) | marine metagenome | isolation source: floating plastic debris | place: Pacific Ocean | collected 2008-08-27 | study: EMG produced TPA metagenomics...
GTAGAAGTTGTTCCGTCACCGAAGTCCCATTCGTACGTCCAACTACCGGGGTTGGTTGTATTGGTGATAGAAACCGTCGTGTTCGGAATCTCCAGTAAGGTTGGATCAACCGTAAATGAAGCATTGATATCCTCTTGAGGATCAATCATAATAGTTTCGGTAGTGACATCACTCTCACATCCGGTGCTTCCATTAATGGTTTCCAACGTTACTGTAACGGGATAGCTGAGCACATTCTTCGCAAATGTTACCAACAACTTATCTGCCGTGTAGCTTGGATTATTTAATGGAGTTGGGCTGACATTCCATTGGTAGAACAGCCCCTTTTGCTGAGCGTCTAGCTCATAAGTCACTATATCACAATCAGCTTCCACAAAAGTGGTATCAAAAGCTGAGGAAGGCGCGGGAAATACCTGCATCAGTTCCTCGTAGGGTGCAAAACACTTGGTACTAGATGTAGGCTGTAACCGTACCCGATATTGCTTACGAATGGTTGTATCGTTGGTGATCTCGTAGCTAAACTGAGCATTGGGAGCAGCAATGGTTTCGGTGTAGATTACTGAAGAGTCAGCCTCGTCAAATACTGTCCAAACGTATTCGTCTGCTCCCAATGCTTGCGTAGCAGCAGTTACTTCAAACTCAAAAGTATGGGGGGAACAGTTAGTGATCACACCTGAGAAGTTAGTGATAATGTATTCTGAGGGAGGACTAGCAAATACGGTAATCGTATCTTTTTGGCTTACCGCGTCACAACCGTTGGTCGCTCTTATTTCCAGCCATACTTCGTACTGCTGGTCAGCAAAACTAGCTAACGTATTTTCAAAAAGTAGTTCGGTAGTATCAGCTACCGGAAATGAGAACGTTTCTTCGGGATTAGATGGGGTGGTAATATCCTGTACGTGCCAAATATATTCATCAATGCTAGCAGCACCACTAGGAGGCTGGTTAACTAGCAAAGTATCTACGGCAAAAGCAACAGTAAGTGGTTCACAACCCTCAGTAGTACTCGGGGTGAAAGAAGCGTAAGGCGACGGGTCTACGGTAATAGGTAGCGTAATTACGTCGGAGCACATTCCCTTCCTGGTTGTTACCCGATGATGAACCTGATACGTACCCGCTACTGGAAATAAATGTTTAAATGGCCCCTCTCCAGTAGTTTCAAAGGTGCCATCGTCGTCTAAATCCCATTCGTAGGTATCAATTTCATCACCGTCCACTACCGTAGTCAGCGTAGCCGTACTTTCCAAGATTACACTATCTGATTGGCAACCTGCTGTAAAAGTGAAGTCAGCTGTAGGCGGAGCGTAAATATGAACGTAGGCCGTATCGCGGGTTTCGCAGTCTACTGCAGTGGTTGAGGCAATTAATACTGCGTAGTATGTGCCAGGATTAGTGATAGAGACCTTAATACTGTCCTGGACTGTAGGATTTGCTGGACTAATTTTTCGTTCGGATAATACTTCGCTACCAGTTTCGTCAAAGAAGTTCCACTCCCAAGTAGAAGTAGCCGGATCAAAGTTGATAGAAGTATCAGCAAAAACTACTTCCTTAGGCATTCCATCGGCACAGAAAGGAGTTAGTGGGTCGCCTGAAGTATCAGTAACTTCAATAGCAGCAGTAGCGGTCTCTACAATATTGATCGTACTTATAAATGTACCCCCACAATTTCCGACTGAATTCCCATCCCTTACCGTTAACCTTACTCTTTTTGGTCCGGGAGTAGTGAAGTCATGTTGAGGGTTCTCAGCTGTGGAGGTTCTAACCACCGTTGCAGTGTTGATATCCGTAATTTCCCACTCATAGGCGAAAGCAGAACCAGTAATAAGAGGTGTCAAATTCTCAAAGAACACTCTATCGTCTATACAAAACTCAGTTTGAATTGTACCCGAGCCATTATTTAGCCTTGTTCTGAAGTCAGCGTGAGCAGTGTCTACTACCACAATGCGGGCGGTAGTTTCGATGAAGGCACTATCGCCATTCACTAAGTCTCCCAACGTTGGATTTAGATAGTCACCATCAGTTGTATCAGCATCGTAGGGATTACAGATATTCCAGTTGCGTAAGGTAACCTCAAATTGATCACCTACGGCACTTCCAAAGGCTGTGATTGGCTCACTTTGGGAATTAGATACTTCAATAGGACCAGGAAGTACTTCCACTGGACCCGCAAAATCATAGGTTTCGGCTACTCCATCTACTTGCACACCAGGAATACGGTTACCAGCAGCACCAGTACCATAAATCCACTGTACCCAGCGTACCGCATTGTTGATTCGGTCATTTTCCCCCGAGTTAGGTACGCAATTCCAAATACTATTATCATCAAACTGAACGACAGCAGTTTCACCTACACAAATCCGGTACAGAACCGGGTCAATTCGGGGTTGTCCGCCATTATCCTCATCAGTATCCCAAACAGTAACGTTCTGGCTTTGTAGTGAACTGGTACATAGTGTTCCGTTGATTTGGATCTGAACGGTAGGTATATAATTACATTGCATTCCGCCTTGAGGGTATAGATGAGTAGCAACAGCTTCGTACCTTGCTCCTCCTACATCTACGGCTGGAACGGTAACCGTTGGCGCGCCATCGCCCCAGTCGTACACAAACTCTACAGTGGCTGGACTTCCTAATACGGTATACCACACCCTCCATTCAAAATTATGGGGAGCGCATAGACGAGGAGGGCTCTCCACATTATTCCCTGGGTTGGAATACGTAGCACACTGAGACCAAGCTTGCTGTGCTGTTCCAGAAAGAATAACTCCAAATATGAATAAAAAGTAGAATCTCTTGATCATAAAAATTTCCTTATCTATCAGAATTTTTCACTCATCCTCACCCATCGGATATTGATAAGCTTAGAAATTTTTATGAGAATAATACAAAAACTAAGCCTTGTGGCTTCAGAAATAGGTAAGACTTTAGGGGGAGCTTGTAAGGGAAGAAGAATATGTTGTATTCCGAAAATGTAAGTATTATTCGGTGATAGGGGTTAAAAACTAATAAATATATGCTGATGATATGTAATTATTCAGAGCTTTTTAGGGGGAAATATCAGTGATAGATACCTATACATGAGTAATATCTAAAGTGATATTACTAAATAGTTAGAATGTGAAAACTTAAAAAAAGTCAAAATGAAGCTGTTGCTCAGAATGAGATAGTAGATTGGATAGACTCAAGCCCAGTAGCCGGATGGGCTGTCTTGAGGTTTCACTATCGTTTAGTAAGCGAGTAGCTAATGGAAGCCAGTCATCTGAAGTACTCAGTAGTTGAGGAGCAGTATGACTGCGGGTGATTACCCGAAAATCAGTAAATTTTACTTTGAGAGTAATGGTGCGGCCTCGGGCTTGGTTACGTTTTACCCGCTCTTCCAGTGAGGTAGACAGTGCTAACAGTTCTTCTTCTAGTGTTTCCTGATGACTGATGTCATGAGAAAAAGTGTTCTCTATTCCGATGGATTTTCGTATACGATGGGGTTTTACCTCTCGGCGGTCATTGCCCCGCACAATTTGGTAATAGTGCCGTCCTGCTTTACCAAAATAGCGAACTAACTCAGGAAGAGAGAGTTTTTTTAGGTCTTTTCCAGTTGTGATTTGTAGCGCGTGCATTTTTTGAGCAGTTACCCGACCAATACCGTGAAATTTCTCAATCGGTAAGGTTTCTAGAAAGTGCAGGGCTTCTTGGGGTAAAATTACCTTCAAGCCATTGGGTTTATCATAGTCTGAAGCAATTTTTGCTAGGAATTTATTGTAGGAAACTCCAGCAGAGGCGGTGAGTTGAGTTTCGGTTAAAATCTGCTCTTTAATAAGCTGGGCTACCCGAATGGCCGATTTTAGTCCTTTCTTATTCTCAGTTACATCTAGGTAGGCTTCGTCTAGTGAGAGGGGTTCTACCAAATCGGTATACTGAAAAAATATATCTCGAATTTGCTGAGATACTTTTCGGTACGCATCAAAGCGGGATTTCACAAAGATTAGCCGTGGACATAAGCGGGCGGCTTGTACAGAGGGCATAGCGGAGCGTACACCAAAAACCCGGGCTTCGTAGCTAGCGGCAGCTACTACACCTCGGTGGCTATTTCCCCCTACTGCAATCGGTTTACCCCGGTAGGTTGGGTTATCTCGTTGCTCCACCGAAGCAAAGAAAGCGTCCATATCAATATGGATAATTTTACGGACAGAGAGTGGCATGGATCAAATAACTATTTTATGCATTTTTGGTTAAAGCTGATGATTAATGAATGATAACATGAACATTCATCATTACTTATCAATCATTACTCATCAATCATTTAATGATTGGTTATGCAGCATATGACATTACAAAAGAAGATTTTCCTGCTAGTTGCAGCCTTGTTTATACTTATTATGCTGTACTTTAGCTACGATATTGCTCAAAGAACTACATTTCCAGGCTCCAAGCCCAACCTGAAAGAGCGTATCGCTCCTTCCTCTGATACTTTAAAGTGAAGAATTCAGCATTATGAGTCAAGATACAAAAAAGCAGAAAATAGACGTTGACCAGATTGACTTAGAGAAAGAACGGGAAAAAACCACAGATCAACCGGGGTTAATTGCTTTTCCACATACGGTAGGCGGGGCAGTTATTAAGCCAGAAGATAAAGGAAAAATCAAGGGGCGATCGGTTTCGGCTATGCGCCAACAAACGGATCGGCAAATGCGCCAACTGTACGAGCAAGCCCAAACTCTGGCTCGGCAAGCTCAGGAAATTAAAGACCGGGTAGATATTTCAGAGCGGATTTATGAAGCTGATATGAATTTTGAGCCTATTATTTCCCATACCTACTATTTGTATCAGAAAAAGAATGGTACTGATGTGCTAACCCTAGTTTCGCCCGAAGAGTGGGGGAAGAGCCATCCGTATAAATCGTTTGTTGCCGAGGTTACTTTACTTTCAGACCACACCTGGGAGGTAAAACCTGCCTCGGAAGACTAAAAAATAACCCTTTAATGGTAGTTCAAAGGAGCTATCCAGCCGACTAGCTATATTTGCTAAGTACGATCAATCTTTTTCAAGTTCGTGAGAATCCATCAACTAAAGCTAGAGCGCTGGTTTACGTTGGTCTTGTTTGGCCTAATCGTATTTTTTGTAGGGGCAGTCTCAGTGGGCTTCTATACCCAATTGAAAGATGCAGTGCTGGAACGAACACAAGATCAACTGTTATCCATCAATATTCTCAAAAAACGATTGGTAGTACAATATCTGAACGAAAGTGTACCACTGCTGACAGATTCCTCCGAACTCCGGGCCGGTTTGGAAGCAATTGTAACCGAGCGTACTGGGATGGGAGCTACAGGAGAGTCTTATCTAGTAGATATTCAAGGGCATATGCTAACCATTTCTCGCTTTTATCCAGATTCACTACCAAGTGAGATCAAGGTTAATACTAAAGGTTTTCATCGAGCAAAAGATGGGCAGGAAGGCGTGTCTATTTACGCTGATTACCGGGGAGTGCCAATTATCGGTGCTTATCGGGAAATTCAAGCCTCGGGGGTGCAATGGGTGCTTCTCACCGAAATAGATGTGGCTGAGGCTATGCAGCCCATTGTCTCACTGAGAAATCGCTTCATTGCCGTATCGTTAGGGCTGCTCCTAGTTTCTTGGCTTATCTCGGCGGGACTAGCCAAAGCGTTATCCAGTCCCATACTTGCGATTAAGAATAATATCAACAGCTTGATATTAGGAAAGTTGCCCAAGAAACATCTCCCGGGTTCTCGTATTCAGGAAATTGATAATATAGCCGATTCACTTAACGAACTGATCGAGGCACTGAAACAAACCATACGTTTTGCTCAGAATATCGGACAGGGTGATTTTTCAGTTGATTATCATCCCTTGAGCGAACAAGATCAACTAGGCCATTCACTATTGACCATGCGTGACCAGTTGGTACGATTGAATGAACAAAAAGAGCTGCTGGAGCGAGAGGCGAAGAAGATACTAGTTAGTACTCAAGAAACTGAGCGGGAACGGTTTGCCCGCGATATTCACGATGGTATCGGACCTCTGCTCACTACAGCTAAGCTTAAAGTATCATCTTCTGATTTGAACGATCCGATTAAGCTAGAAATCGTGCAATTACTAGATGGGGTGATTGCTGAAGTACGAAGAATTTCAGGAAACTTGATGCCTGCCGTGCTCAGCGACTTTGGGCCAGGTGAGGCATTAAACCAACTAGTGCGGGAAATACAGAAAAATACTAAAGTGACTTTCCGTTACGCCAATGATCTGTTACCAGACCCCCAACTAAATAAAGAGCAGGGCATTGCACTCTACCGGATTGCTCAGGAGGCAATTAATAATACGCTAAAACACGCCCAAGCCAGCAAGATCTCTATGTCGCTTACTGAATTTGACGATCGGGTGGTTTTCTATTATAAGGATGACGGAACAGGGCTGGATTGGCAAAAAGCTCAGCAAGCAGAAGGGAAAGGACTTAAAAATATTAGAGAAAGGGTTAGTATCTTAGGAGGAACTGTCCAATTTAGCAATGAAGAGGGCGCAGTTATTGAAGTCGAAATTCCGATAGTATGAAACAGATCAACGTGGTATTAGCCGATGACCATCAACTTTTTCGGGATGGACTGAAAGCAATGTTACAGGCTTCAGGGTTCATTAATATTGTAGGCGAAGCATCGCATGGTTCGGTGCTATTAACAGTACTGGCTTCTCAAACCCCAGATATTGTGTTACTGGACATCTCTATGCCGCAAAAAGAAGGAAGTGCTGCTTCGGGTATCGATCTTCTGCCAACTATCAAAGAGCGATTCCCAAATGTAAAATGTATTATGCTGACGATGCACGAAGATGCTCAGTACATTCTACGTAGCCTAAAGCAAGGAGCTGATGGCTACTTACTAAAAGATACTGATGAAGCTGAGCTCAAAACAGCTATTCAAGAAGTTTACGAAGGAAAAAAGTACTTTAAGAATAAGATTTCGGATTTAATTGTATCGAACCTGTCCGGCGAAAAATCTCCGGAAACTCTACTCAGTGAACGTGAGATTCAGATTGTGCGATTAGTAGCTGAGGGAAAAATCACTAAAGAAATTGCCGACCAACTCTACGTAAGTGTTCGTACCATTGAAACCCACCGCTCCCGTATTATGAAAAAACTTGGAGTTGCCAACACCGCCGAAATGATCCGGTTGGCGTATGAGAAAAAGTTGATTTAAACTCGAGTGTTCAGGCGACAGACGCCCGGTGTTCAAAGTTATTCAAGAACACATCGATTACGTATTTTCCACATTGATAACTCCGGATTCCCACATCTTCTTTTACCAAGATTTTGGTATCAACATATTGATTTACAGAACGTTATAGTAAGTAAGAGTAAAAAACTACTTACTATGAAAATACTGACTATATTTATTGCTGCTCTGTTTACCTTTCATCTGAGTTCAGCTCAGATATTTAGCTTAAACGATACTACCCAGGATACCTCCTCGTACATATCATCTGACAAAAACGTGAAGAACGAACAGCGTGTACAACGAGGTAGCCTAAAGGGTCCCCAGGCGAAGAATCATCCTGATTGGCGCTATCGATCATCCAAAATTAGCGTTGCTCATCCCAATGCTGTGCAACGAAAGCAGGGACCTGAAGCTAAAAACCATAAAGTTTGGAAAGATACTACTCGCAAAGTTTCCGTTGTAAAGAAAGAAAAAAGAGACCTCAAAGGTCCCCGAGCTAAGAACTACAAACCTTGGAAGAATAGATAGAGGAGATATGAGCCGGGTCGTTGGGCGATGTGAAATATAAAACTGGAGAAGGGAAAAGGGTGTAAATACACATTACTGTATTGATATTTTCTATCTTCCATCCTCTTTAGGGGCGGCTCTTCGCCTCTATTTTCCGATAGCAATCAGCAATTTGGCCGCGCAACGTTCGCTATTGAACAATTGTGTAAGCAAACTATTATTCAATTCACTAACTCTTAAATTTTACAACTATGATCAAAGCCACCATCCGAGAACGGTACATTAGCAGCGAAAATGGTATTGCTCATGAAAAAATTAAGGAAATTATTCATGAGTCGCGCATCTTCACCTCGGAAGAAAAGTTTAGTGAATGGTTACAAACCTTCAAGCATGAATTGTGGCAGGATGATCCAGCTAAGGTGAAGTTGGTAGAAGGAATTTATGTAGACAAACAGACCATCTCAGCGGATGATACCACTTCACCTAAGAAGATTCGTAAGTACGCCACATTCCGCAAAGGAGTATCTTACTACTACGCCAATGATGATCATATGCAATTGGCCTAGTGTATAGTAAAGGTCAGAAAAGAAAAAGGGTATCGTTGTGCGATACCCTTTTCAGTTATTTGTAGGTGAGTAATCAGCTTAGCTAGCTCCCTTCACAGTTTTTACAATACGGGCGGCAATTTTGTAAGGATCACCGTTTGAAGCTGGACGACGATCTTCTAACCAGCCTTTCCAGCCGTTTTCTACTGTAGCAATCGGAATACGGATAGAAGCACCGCGATCAGAAACTCCGTAGCTGAATTTATCAATCGCTTGGGTCTCGTGAGCACCCGTCAATCGCTGATCGTTATCGGCTCCGTATACCTCAATGTGCTCTTGTACTACTGGTGCAAATGCCTGGCAGATTTTGTCGTACACTTCTTTAGAACCTGCTTCTCGCAAAGTAGAGTTAGAGAAGTTGGCGTGCATACCGGAACCATTCCAGTCACCTTTAATGGGCTTAGGGTGCCAGTTAATAGAAAGACCGTATTTTTCAGCGTTACGCTCAGCTAGGTAGCGAGCTACCCACACGTGATCTCCTGCCTCAGCAGCTCCTTTGGCAAAGGTCTGAAACTCCCACTGTCCGGTAGCTACTTCAGCGTTGATACCTTCTACGTTAACCCCTGCTTCCAAACACTGATCCAAATGATCTTCAATAACTTCGCGTCCGTATGCATTCTGAGCTCCCACTGAGCAATAGAAAGGCCCTTGGGGGCGAGGGTAGCCATTCGTGGGAAAACCTAGTGGTAGACTTGTTTCGGGGTCCCAAAGAAAATATTCTTGTTCAAAACCGAACCAAAAGTCATTATCGTCATCTTCAATAGTAGCCCGGCCGTTAGACTCGTGAGGAGATCCATCAGAATTTAGTACTTCAGTCATTACCAGGTAACCATCTACCCGAGCAGGGTCAGGAAAGAGAGCAACTGGTTTTAGTAAACAGTCAGAAGAGCCACCTTCGGCTTGCTCGGTAGAACTACCGTCGAACGACCACATAGGGCAGTCTTCTAGCTTTCCGCCGAAGCCTGTCACGATTTTAGTTTTACTTCGTAGACTTTGGGTAGGTTTGTAGCCATCCAGCCAGATGTACTCAAGTTTTGTCTTGGACATATGCTAATTGCATTTAGGGGTTATAGATTAGATTTAGAAGCTTTCGCTCAGACTAGCCAAGTAAACAGCTAGCTTAAAGCGTAATCTCAAAATAAAAGTTTTGTAAGGGGCGAATATACTAATTTTGCTAGTTGACAACAAAAACTTGTATACTTTTAGCTTTTTGAAATAAAAAGATAATATTTTTTAAAAATTTGCTAAAAATCAGATTAATGACCACTTATTATTCTCCTCTTAATAACAAATTTTATTTGGTTTCTGAGATATTCTTAAGTCCTGTAAATTGAGGTGAGTAGAAAGTTTGTATAGCATCTTGAATTATAAGAACTTTGAATAGCATAAAGTTGTAACTCTTGTCAGGGTATTACTAATAGGGATTATGGAAGAGGCAGCACGTTCAGTTGCATTTTATACATTGGGTTGCAAGCTCAACTATTCAGAAACTTCTACGCTAGGAAGAATGGTAGAAGAGCGGGGTTATCGTAAAATTAACTTTCAAGAAGGGGCGGATATTTACATCATCAATACCTGCTCGGTGACCGATAATGCTGATAAAAAGTGCCGTAAGGTGGTACGCGAAGCCCTTAAGTATTCGCCTGATGCCTACGTCTGTATTGTAGGTTGCTACGCCCAACTGAAGCCTCGGGAAATTTCGGAAATTCCAGGCGTAGATGCGGTGTTGGGGGCTGCCGAAAAATTTCGATTGCTCGATTTTTTGGATGGATTTCAGAAAAAGGCAGAGCCGCAAGTTTTTGCTTCTGAGATTGCGGAAGCCCGCCGTTTCAATTCAGCCTATTCAATTTACGATCGCACCCGTACCTTTCTAAAAGTGCAGGATGGCTGTAACTACCACTGTACGTTTTGTACCATTCCACTGGCGCGAGGCAAAAGTCGTAGCGATACAATTAATTCAGTAGTAGCCCAAGCTGAGAAAATTGCCCAAACCGAGGTGAAAGAGGTTGTGCTAACCGGGGTAAATATTGGAGATTACGGCATCATTGATGGCAAACGTAGTGTTCGCTTTCTGGATTTGATTCAGGAGCTAGACCAGGTGCAAGGTATTGAACGCTTTCGGATTTCATCCATTGAACCGAACCTGCTAAGCAATGAAGTGATTGAGTTCGTGGCTCAGTCGCAGCGATTTGTGCCCCATTTTCATATTCCGTTGCAATCAGGATCTAATAAAATTTTGCGTCAGATGCGGCGACGCTACTTGCGCGAATTATACGCTGACCGAGTACAAAAAATCAAAACGCTGATGCCCTACTGTGGTATTGGGGTAGATGTAATCGTGGGTTTCCCGGGAGAAACCGAAAAAGATTTTCTGGATACCCATCACTTTCTGAACGAACTACCCGTTTCATATCTGCACGTATTTACTTATTCGGAACGAGCGAATACCCCAGCCGCCGAAATGCAAGAAGTAGTGCCGATGAAAGTTCGGCAGCAACGTTCAAAAATGCTGCGAAGCCTGTCCGAAAAGAAGCGGCGCAAATTCTACGAAGAAAACCTGGGACGAACTGCTACGGTGCTGTACGAAGAAGACGTAGAAGATGGGCTAATGCACGGTTTCACTGAAAACTACGTACGCGTAAGCGCTCCTTACGATCCGTTGCTAATTAATGAATTACAAACGGTTCAGTTAAACGAAATTGACGAACGAGGAACAGTAGCTGTATTGTCTGCTTCGGTTTTAGTTTCCTAAAGCGACGGCTTCTTTCACTACTTTTTCCCGATGTAGCGTGGTTCCGTGTTTATCCACAAACTGGATGGTCAGCGTATTATCGTTCAGATTAATTAAGGCGAAGCCATTGCAGGAAGCTGAGAAACGGGTGATGTCGTAGCTTCCGGTTTCTCGCACTTCTGACCCAGCCCCTGAAACTAAATAATACGTGCTGCCTAACGGCTTGTGTAACTGTAAGTCGTGCTCGTGCCCGCTTAGGTACAGATCAACCTGATACCGCTTAAACAGTGGCACGAAGGCGTCAATCAACTCATCGGCATCGCCGTGGAAGGGGCTGGAAGAATAGGCCGGATGATGCCCCACCACAATTTTCCATTTAGCGGTGCTTTGAGCTAACTCTGATTCCAACCACTCCAGTTGCCGATACTTGTTCTGCTCCATAATCGCTGATTTGCCCACTTTGCAGTACTCCTGAATGAAAGGGCTAGTATCCGTTACTAAAAACAATACTTCCTCTTGATCTAGCAGTTGCCGAAACGAGTAATAATGACTGGGTAAATTCCAACGACTGCTAATCAACGAGTAATCAATTTGGGCGCGAATACTTCCGCCGTAATCGTGATTGCCTACCGAAATATACCAAGGTATTTGTAGCGAACTATGGTGATAAACACTTTCAAAAGAAGCTTGCCAATGCGGGTCATCCAGACTCTCAACTCCTTCGTCATAAAAATTATCTCCAGTAGAGATGATAAAATCAGGAGATTGATGAGCCATTTGGTCAGCCGTTTCCTGTTGCCCTATTGTTCCATAGCGTCCCCAATCACCAATAACTAAAAATGAAATAGCTATATCGCTCACATTCGCAAAGGTAGAGTTATTTTAAAAGGTTGGATGATTTGGTGGATTAAGGAATTATTATGAATGAGGAAGAGTAATAGTGAACATAGTGCCCTCACCAAACTCTGATTGTACATCTATCTGTCCATTCAGCTTGCGAACTGATTCTCGAACAATGTACAATCCTAGTCCTGAACCTTGCGCCTGATGAGTAGCCTGAATAAACATATCGAAAATATTTTCCAAGTACTCAGGAGCAATGCCCTGTCCGTTATCTTCTACCAGAATTAGAATCTGTTGTTCTTTGTGAATTACCTCCACCTTAACGTAGCGATTCTCCCGAGAAGGGTTATGGTATTTGATAGCATTCGAGATCAGGTTATTGAGAATTACCCGCAAGCGACGAGCATCCGAACTAATTATCCCATTCTGATGGGTGTTGTTAATAAGTCGGATAGAAAGTTGGGGGTTGAGGTATTGGTGCTGATCAAAAGACTCAGCAATGAGTTCCGACATGTTTACTTGCTCAGTGGTAACCGATAGCTTACGATTAGCCGAGTAATCAATTACCTCTTTAGTAAACTGATCTAAGCGAAGAGTGCTCTTTTCAATTAACCCTAAATAGTCCTGCGACCAGACGTTTGGTGGTTCATCTCGCATAATCTGAATGAGCCCTAGCGTGGAAGCCAGCGGAGCTCGCATATCGTGTGATGAACTGTATACAAAGTTATCAAGTTCTTCATTGGCTTGCTCCAGTGCCTGGTTTTGCTTCTGTAACTCAGCTTCACTCTCCTTGCGCTGGGTAATGTCCATTACAGTGCCATACATACCCACTATTTTTCCCTGCTGATCATAACGAGGATGACTCGTCAAAAACAGATATTTCATTTCCCCATCTTTCAGATAAATGCGATAGTCAACATTAAATATGTCGGGGTCATCTGGTGCCCGCTCCATCATTCGTTGCATTTTTGAGTAATCTTCGGGGTGAACCATTTCCAGCAGCTCACTGACTTTGTAAGGCCTCTCATGAAGTGGAACGCCCATGATACGATACTGTTCCTCTGACCACTCCATTCGCCCGGTAGCAAAATCATACGTCCAACTACCGAGTGCCGCCAGTCGTTGGGCTTCTTTTAAAAAAGCTTCACTTTCCCGTAGTTTTTCTTCAGCAATTTTACGCTCCCGCAATTCTTCTTGTATCTGTTGAGTTTTCTTTTTTACTTGATACTGCAACGACCGTGACCAAACCAGGGAAAGTCCTAACCCACCCAATAAAGGAATTGCGATCCACAAGGTTACCCGGAGAACTCGCTGTAAGACTTCTTGCTCAGTAAGTCCAAAGTATTTGAGATAGAGTTTGGAATATTTTCCGGTAGCCCGCAGGTAGGTTACTGCCTGGTTTATCTGAGAGAGTAACTCGTTTCGCCCTTCCGGTACTACAAAAGCATACTCAGAGGGCATTAGGGGTGATCCTCGGGGTATTATATTTTCGTAATTTAGGTCTTTTATGAAATGATGAACATGATACTGACTGACTATTGCACAATCGTACTCTCCGGAGTTTAGTAGTTCTAACGCTTCTAACTCGGTGGTGGTGAAGATGATATTGCTATTCGGATGCTCTCTGAGCAAGTACTCAGCCGCCCATGATTCTTGCTGAACGATAATATTCATTTCGTCCAAACTATCGAGCGTTAAGTCTTGCAGTTCTTTTGTACGGGTTACCAAGTTGTGATAAATTACATTATGGTAAAAGGCATAATCGGCGTAGCGATCCCGTTCGGGAGTGTAAAAGAAGCAGGCGATGTCGAGTTCATTATTACGAACTTTGCGCTTCACTTCTGTCCAAGGCAATAGCTGTATTTCTACCTCTGCTCCCAGTACCTCACCGATTGCCCGAATAAGTTCTACATTGAATCCAGTAGGTTGCCCCTTTTTGTCGAGCGACTCAAACGGGAAATAGCTTTTGTCTCCTCCGTAAACGATTTTGCTGATTTTCCCTTGGGGCGGAGGAACAATTGGAGTTGATGGGGAAGAGCACTGAAGAAGACTGCTTAATATGATTAGGTAAAGTAAAATCTTTGTTTTGGCAAGGATGCCAAATAATAACTGGCTTAGTGGTTGAGCAACGTGGTAATACGGCATTTATATGGGACTGGGAGCAAGAGTAGAAATCCGTAGCAAATCTGGTATATATTACGCATTATTGTGTAGAAGTGCAACGGAATGGAAAGTAGTATATAGCACCAAGATTTATTTGTTCAGGCATCCTTATCAAATATCACGTTTCTTGAAACATTGTCACTCTCAATAGTATAGAAGAGGTAGAAATTGATTGGAGGATATTCTCATATCAGAAAAATAGCTATGTTTATCCAGAAAGGTCATTCAGCTTATGCAAGTGATTCCATTATATAGATCACACAAACTACTTTTTTGCCTCTTCTGTAGTATGATGGAAGCAGTAAGTGGGTTTAGCCAAGTTAATCTGTTGCCAGAACAAAAAGCTCAACTGGGTGAGATTCACTTTTCAGCTCGGGTAGGCGGCACTATTCCTACTCAGGGAGATACCTTCTTAGTTCAGGTACTTTCGGAAGGTGATATACTACGACAGATACAGGTAGGAGTGTACCAAAACGATAGTTTTCAAGTAGTACAGGCTATTCGGTTTGTAATAGAAGATATAACCGGTCAATCAAGGGAAATTCTAGTAGGCGACCCTAATTCAGAGTGGCAGGATGATATAGAAATTCCAGAGGAAGTAGAACTGGTTGGGATAAGCGGAGCCAGTGGTTGGTGGATTGACAATATCCGGTTTCATTTTAGTGACGGATTAGCATCACTAACCTACGGCGGCAGTGGCGGAGACACTGATTTTCGTTTGATTCTCTCACAACGCAATCAAAAATGGAAAGGGCGTTGGCTTGGGGTTTGGGGTACGCGTACCGATTATCTTGAATCCTTAGGATTGATTTTTTGGCCGATTGAGTAGATTATCATTTTTAGGAAACCATGCTGATAGCTACTCACAAACACAACGAAAGCCTTTGTATGAATGCCTATCATCTGGTACGTCACTCCAGCGATGCGTGACACTAGCTCGGCTAGCATTGTAGAGCCAGGCACCGCCCCGCAGAACCCGGTTAAGGCCTTTCTTTGCGAAGCGTTTTATCCAAGCGCGACCATTTTTCGGCGCCCCATCATAGTTTTCATGCCAATGATCTAAAACCCATTCCCATACATTTCCGCTCATATCGTACAGCCCTAACTGATTTGGCTTTTTCTTACCTACCGGATGGGGAGTGAAGTTTGCATTATCCCGATACCAACCTACTTCATTGAGGCTATCGCTTCCAGCGTAGCGGTAGAGGTTCTTCATTCCCTCTTGCCCACCGCGAGTAGCATATTCCCACTGAGCTTCGGTAGGCAGGTTCCCCTTACGATAGCGCCATTGACAATAGGCCTTGGCTCCGTACCAAGTCACATACGTTGCAGGGTACTGTTCTTGCCCTTCAATTAGAATGAATTGATTTTCCAACGCTGTATCAGGTTGAAATTGTATGCCACTGGCTACGTTAGAATCAGTAGTAAGTATTACCTCTACTAGAATATCTTGCCCATAGCGAAGCCCGACACTAGCTTGATCAATTCGATCCACTGTATCTGGGTACAAATTTTCTCGGTAAGCGCTTAAAAACTTAATGAATTCTTCATTAGTCACCTCGTGCTGATTGATATAAAAATCAGCCAAACGGACCTGATGCAAAGGTCTTTGGTGATTGTAAAGATGATGGTCTACCGGATTACCCATAGTAAATTCTCCTCCCTTTACTAGAATCAATTCATTGTTATTTGCACCTTCTTCTTGTTGAGAAAAGCTTTCGTTAATCACTATTACCCATAGAAGTATCAATAAAAAGCCTTTCGATTGCGCCATGCGGATGATAAATTTGAAAACGTCTACTTACAACGCTTTTATCAGTTATTAGCATATCCTTTGCATGTCTAAAGGTTAACCACGAAATCACCTCTAGAAAGCTGCTCTAGTCAGACCCATTCTATTTCTCTTTGATGATAGTTAGGTACCCAATTACGCTTTTCTAAACAATAGCGTAGCGATTATAATCAGCATCGCACCAATCACAAATTGAATAGTAATAGTTTCGTCAAAAAGTAAGATGCCGTACAAGCTGGCAATCACTACTTCTAAGTAAGATAGATACGAAAGAGTTGATGCTTGCATTTTTCGCAATGCCTGGAAAAACATACCGAAGGCGAGTACCCCAATAGAGACTGAAAAGAGGAGAATTAATCCATAAGTTGGCAGGTTAATCTCACTTAAATGGGGTAGAGCAAAGGGCAAGAAAATGAACCCGCCCAGCAAATTCTGAAAAAAAACGGTCTCAAAGCCAGCATATTCGTGAGATGTCCGTTTGAAAATAATAACTGTCAGTGCGTAGAGCATAGAAGAGAGCAGCATGGCACCCATCCCGATCAAATCTTGTTGGTCAGTCGTTATCTGCTGATCGGAAAAGATAATTATGATTCCCACTAAGGGAAGGAACAGCAAGAACTGATTACGTCGGGGAATAGACTCCTTTAGCCAAATACGACTATAGAGCACAGCAAATACTGGCCAGGTATAAAAAATCACAATCGCATTCACAATGCTAGTGTAGGAATAACTGGCAATGAACAGAAACAGCCGCGCAGCATTCAGGAGCGAGCCAATGAGTAACCACCTGACTGAATATCGGAATAACCGTACTCGGCGAATCAGCTTAAAATAGCCAAACAGTAGCACAGTGGGTATTACCATTCGGAAAGCAGTGAGCACAACGGGAGGTAGAGCGAGTGTCTTGATGAAAGCGCCCGCCGAACCAAGAATTAGGATAGCGAGTATCGCCAGTAGATACGGGTTCATATTACAGCATCCACAATCTCCAGACCGCCGATAACAACACTAGCAGCAACGAAACAGGAATGAGGTATTTCCAGCAGAGAGTCATCAGTTGGTCTACCCGCAGGCGAGGGTATGTCCAGCGTACCCACATCTGCACTACCACCAATAGTAGGGTTTTACTAAATAACCAGAAGATACCCCAAAAATGACCAAACCAAGTATTAGGTTCACCCGTCGTCCAATCAGCTAAGGTAGCAGCTCCAATATTAGGTAAGGGGGTGTTCCAGCTTCCTAAGAAAAGAATAGTACCTAGAAAGCTAACCAGTAGCATCATGGCGTATTCGGATAGCATAAATAGCGCCCAACGAAAGCCAGAGTATTCAGTATGATAGCCTCCAATCAGTTCTGATTCTGCTTCGGGAAGGTCAAATGGAGCGCGGTTGCTTTCGGCTAAAGAGGCGATAAAGTAGATGATAAATGCGAAGAACAGGATAGGAGCCCGAACGATATTCCAGGAAAGGATTCCTCCGATATTCGTTACGTCAATCTGCCACTCAGCAATACCGAACAGATAAACCGGAACCTTAGTAACTTCCGTTACCAGAATACCCTGCTGATAGGAGATGTCTTGCAAATCAAAACTCTGGGAGACAATAACTGCACAAAGTACCGCCAACCCCAAGGGTATTTCGTAGCTGATAATTTGCGCTACTGAGCGCAGTGCGCCGTAGAGAGCGTATTTATTGTTTGAACCCCACCCAGACATCAGAATACCAATCACATCTAATGAGACAATTGCCATGAGAAAAAACAGCCCAATTTCAGCAGTAGAACCCCGGAAGCCAGAAGTAAGGGGGAGTACCGAAAACCCGGAAAATACGGCGACAAAGATAATGACGGGAGCTGCCAAAAATAGTACACGATCAACTGCTTTAGGTACAATATCTTCCTTCTGAATCAGTTTTAGCAGGTCGGCTATGGTTTGGAGCAGACCGTACTTGCCTACTTCCATGGGTCCCATTCGGTCTTGAATGAAAGCAGCTATTTTACGCTCGGCATACACGCCTACCACCGTAAACCCCAGTAAAAATGGAAGAAAAAACAGAAAGGTACCCATAGACGAGCAAATTACTAAAAAAGATGGTTTTAATAGTCTACGGTCGACAGTCAATAATTCATAGTTATTATTTAATGAATGATGACGAATGAGTAATGAGATTTAAAATATTAATCATCATTCATTTTCCATTGTGCATTGCTCATTGTATACAGCATCTCGCGAGCTATCTGCCGGCAGCGCTTATCATATTGTTCGCTTTCTTGCGGAGTGTTATCGTACTTCTTAGGGTCTTCATAAGGAAGAGAGAAGCGAGCGTCAGCTCCGGATATAAACGGGCAGGCTTCATCAGCATCAGAGCAAACCATAATGGCCGCGAATGAGCTTTGGGGATTTTCTGAATGATCATATTTCTTAGAAAACACCCTCACCGCAGGATAATCACTGCCCAACGAAGCTAGATAGTGCGGGTTGCTGTTAGATTCGTCGGGTTGGGAAAATTTGACTCCGGCTCGCTCTAGCGCGGCTACGGCGTTGGGATGAAAGGCAGTAGCTTCAGTGCCACCCGAGAAAGTACGAACGTTGGGTAAATGGTAGTAGTAAGCCGCTGCCTGTAGCCAAAGTTGGCCGAAGTGGCTTCGTCGCGAATTATGCGTACAAATCACTACAAAGCTAGTCTCTTTGTCAGCCGATAATTTTTGAGAAACATAGTGGCTTACTTCTTGTAAATCGGCTTTTCGCTGATCAGCAATCTGATCAAATTCTTTGGTTATTACCTGAACGTATTGGGCTAAATCACTATGTAGCATATGGTTAGATTAAAGAGTGGTATTTGTTAGCAGTTTTTTGATACACCAAACAACCCAGTTAGGTATCCGTTGGTATAAAGAAGACTTTTTCTAAGAAATAATTTTTTTTGATATGAAGACTATGACCAAAGAAGACTTACAGACACTCGCCAATTTTTCCGGTATCAATTGTGTCAGTATTTACATTCCTACCCATAAAAAAGGCCATCAGGTGAACGAGAGACAGGATGCCATTTTACTGAAAAACCACTACCAGCAAATCCGCCAGCAACTGAAGGATAAAGATATTTCGGAAAACGAAGCAAACCAATACTTAGCCCCGATCAAGCAGTTGATAGAAGACAGTGATTTCTGGCGTTATCAGGAGCACGGATTAGCAGTTTTTTTAGGTTCCGACTACTTTAAGTACCTAAAGCTACCGTATTCGGTGCGAGAGTTTAGTATGCTCAGTACTTCCTTCCACCTAGATCAGATTGTACCGATGCTGAACAAAGAGCATCCGTTCTATATTTTGGCAATCAGCCTAAACAAGGTTCGTTTGCTAGAAGGTAGTGAACGAGAAATAGAGGAATTAAATGTTCAGGATATGGTACCCGATGGCATGGAGGATGCCTTGAGCTACTATGATTTTGAGAAGAACCTACAGCTCCATTCGGGTCAAGGCAAATCCAATACTCCAATCTATCACGGGCATGGTGGCGATGGTGACAAAGATGATGTGTACGCAGAAGAATATTTCCGGCGGGTGAACGATGCACTGGAGCAAATTATTGAGGATAAAAACTGCCCGATAGTGCTAGCCGCTGTAGAATCCCACCATTCTGTTTACCGCGAGGCCAACAAAACACTGAAGCTGGCTGACTCTGGCATTCAGATGAACCCTGACCGTACTTCGCCGGAGGAATTGCACGAGAAGGCGATGGAGGTTCTGGAAGATTACTTTAATGAAGATAAGCAAAGTGAAATGGATCGCTACGCAGCACTGGCAGGTTCAGGGCAAGCTTCGTACGACATTGAAGAAATAGCTCCCGCTGCAATCAACGGACGAATTGATGCGCTGTTTGTGGTAGAGGGAACCCACCGTTGGGGGTACATCGACCGTGAGGACAACTCAGTGCAATTGCACGAATCTGAGCAGGAAAATGGTCACGATCTGGTAGCAAAATCAGCGGTGCAAACTATTTTACACGGTGGCAATACCTACATAGTGAAAAAGGAAGATTTACCCGAAGAATTCGTGGATGCTGATCTGGCAGCCATTTTCCGGTGGTAACTCTTTATAATGATTGATGATGGATGAGTAGTGAATGGCGTTAATCATTAGTCACCAGTCATTAATTATTATCAATACCAGTCCCAGTTGCCCTTCAGATAATACTGATAGAGTACCGGATTGTGGATCTGGTTGACTTCTATACTATCGAGTGGTAATCCGTAAATGTTTTTACCGAAGGTAGTCATCAGTTGCATGGCTTCCTGATTGAGCCATTGGGTGGGCACGTGCTTAAAAGTCAGTTGTTGAAGCTGGCTTTTTACATTTATAGTCATGTTGGATTTTATGCCTAGTATCCAGCCCCACTCGCCCATGGTGATGATTTGGTTGTGCAACATAGCTGTCTGAAACCCCGCCGCCACTACTGTTTTATCAATGCAGCGAAAAGCTTGGGTTGCGAAATAAGGACTACCCGCCTGGGTAATGAACACTCCTCGTTCCCGCAAATGCCGATAAGCCAATCGGTAAAACTCTTCGGTATACAACCGATTAAGATCAACTGATTTTGGATCCGGAAGATCGATGATAACTACGTCAAAATATTGGCTTGTTTGTTCCAAGAAAGTGTAAGCATCCTGATTGTAGATAGTTACCTTCGGATGATGCAGCGCGCTATCATTCAGATTCAGTAGTACTGGATTCTCTTTACCCAAGTTGGTCATAGCTGGGTCTAGATCGACTAACGTAATATCTTTCACCGAAGGGTACTTCAGAATCTCTCGTGCCACACAGCCATCACCTCCCCCAAGTACTAGTACCTGCCGCGGATTTGGAGCCAATGTCATAGCCGGATGAACCAATGGCTCATGGTAAAGGGCTTCGTCTACTGTGCTTAATTGCTGGTTTCCGTTAATGTAAAGCCAGTAATCGTTTTTCCACTGAGTAAGTACAATTTTCTGGTAGCGGCTCTGCTGCTCAAAAACTACTTTATCACGATAGCGCTGCTGTTCCCCGAATAGAATAATTGGTTTGGCGAAGATGAGGCCACTCAAAAGTACTACTCCTACTATACTTCCAATACTACCCAGCAGTTTCCGATTGAAGGGCGATAAGTATTGCCAAAGCATTAACAACAAAACAATGGCTACGGTAAAATTGACGAAAGCCAGTACAAACGGAGTGTACGTTAACCCCAGATACGGCAACCCCACAAAAGCGAAAAAGACTCCGCCTAACAAGCTGCCAAAATAATCTTTCTCCATCACCGAGGCTACGTTGATCCGTAGCGACTCAAAGGTATCGTTTACCCGGATGACTAACGGAATCTCTAGACCAATCAGTAGACCAATGCTCATGCACAGACCGTAAATAATCAGTCCGGTATAAAGGGTGTAACCCGAAGCTAAGTAGGCCATTAAAGCTGAAAAACCGCAAAGTATTGATAGCGTAAATTCAACTAGAATAAATTTTTGCAGCAAATCCTTCTGAAAGAAACTACTCAATCGGCTACCTAATCCCATCGAGAATAGCATCAGTGAAACAATCATCGTCCACTGAAACACCGAGTCACCCAAAAAGTAAGTAGCCAGGGTTGAAAGCACATACTCTGCCACAATACCCGCTAGCCCAGTAGCAAATAGTGAGATTTTCAGTATTCGTGATTTGGAACGATTATGCCAGTGAGAAGAAGAAGTATTGTCAGTGGAGGTAGTTACAGACATAGCGTAATCAGCACTGAGCCACCTACGTAGGCGAAAGCTTCAATTAGCCCGGCACCTACGTTGGGCTTTTCTTGGTTGATAAGTTCGTCGGTCAAACTACGGCCAGGCAGCAGAATTTTATCAGTAAGCCAGCGGACGATGGGTAAAAAGGCTAGCCCAATTAGTACGTCAATACCCACGTCAGTTAGAGATTCTTGCCAGCTAAAAAAATCGGTCATTAAGCCGTAGCGAATTAGGTTGGCAATGGAAATCAGTGCTCCGGCAAATCCTAAACCCACTGCTACATTATCTCGCTCAATCTGATCGTGTACATCAAACGGGATAATGGCCGAGTAAAGGTAAGCTGTAACAATCAACAGCAATTGTCCGATTACCCAAAAGACGACAGCAGTCAGAAAACCACCTCCTTCACCCGATACTGCTCCCATAATAATCAGTCCAGTACCGATGGCACTAGCCCCTTCAATCACTCCCGTTCCGGCGTTACGATCCTCTATGATTTCTTTGTAGACACTAAACTTTCGTAGAACAATTTTATCGTTAATAACGATAGAAAGGTTCAGTAGCAAAATAGCTAATAGACCGTAAGCTGATATGTTTATAATGTCGTCAAACAGTCCCTCGGAAGGCCCCATTACAGCTCCAACAATTGCTAGCAGCAAGCCAATGAAGTAACCGACGTGAGCGACAGCGAAGGCAAAATTATCCTTCTCTACCAACTCCTGCTGCACCTGAATCTTTCGCTGAAATAGCTGGTGTATCCACTTCCCCAGTAAGAATAGAATGAAACAAAGAGCTAAATACGTAATGGCCGAAAGGATAGCATCAAGAATTGGCATGAGAGAGTTGGTTAGTTTTACTCGGCTGTTAAGTTAAAAATACGTATGGTTTGTTGCTTGGTTTTTAGCAAATAGAATAAAAATACTTGCCAAAAAATCGGTTGCTGGTGAAAATTCATCTCACAAAATTTGTAAAAAAACACGAAAGCATGAATTTCAGAGAATTACACCACCAACCTAAACTGTTACTTATCGGCAATGTATGGGATGTAGCCAGTGCTAAAATTATGGAGAAACTTAACTATCCGGCATTAGGTACTTCAAGTGCAGCAATCGCGGCAACTTTGGGGTATCAAGATGGGGAAGAAATGGAGTTCGGAGAGTTAGAGTACGTCGTTAAAAGAATTGTAGCTAACACTAGATTACCCCTCTCGGTAGACTTGGAAGCAGGTTACAGTCGCTATCCGGAAGAAATAGCAAAGCATATTGAAAGACTAGCCCAATTAGGCGTAGCTGGGATTAACTTAGAAGACAGTTTGGTAAACGGACAAAGAGAATTAGTCAACGCGACTAGTTTTAGCCAACTGATTGGTTTTATTCGTGATCGTTTGACGGTGCGAGGAACTGATATATTTGTAAATGTACGTACTGATACTTTTTTGGTACCGGGTGAGAATCCGGTTGAGGAAACGCTTGCCCGGGTTCAGCAATACGAAACCGCTGGAGCTGACGGGGTTTTCGTGCCGGGTATCGAAAAAGAATCGGATATTAGGCAAATAATTCAGGCGACAAGCCTTCCTCTCAATGTGATGAGTATGCCTAACCTTCCTGATTTTGCTACGCTAGCAACTTTGGGAGTTAAGCGACTATCGACCGGAAACTTTATTCACAGCAAACTGCTAGATCAGTTTGAGGCTACGCTCAGAGCAATCCAATCGTCAAAATCTTTCAAATCAATATTTCAATAGTGGAAATCCTTGCTCAAGATAAAATCGATACTTACTATCAGGCACTGCTGGCGTGAGATTCAGAATACGTGGGAGTTTTTTATGTGGGTGTGAAGACCACATCCGTCTTTTGCATTGCAACCTGCCGGGCCAGAAAGCCTAAGAAAGAAAACGTGGTTTTTTATCCATCTTTTAAAGCTGCACTCGCTAGTGGGTTTCGCCCTTGTAAAGTTTGTAAGCCTACTGAAAATGCCGCTCAACCCCCGGAAGGAGTAAAAAAAGCCATTCAGTTGGTCAAAGACTATCCTAAGGAAAAGGTTTCAGATGAAAGATTACGGAAAGAAGGTATCAGCCCTGACTTGGTGAGACGCTGGTTCAAGAAAAACTATGGGTTAACTTTTCACTCCTTCCAAAGAATGTCCCGAATTAATCAGGCTTATCAAGAACTGAAAGACGGAAAAAGTGCGACCGCAGTGGCCTTTGACTCAGGCTATGAGTCGTTGAGTGGGTTTGGATATACCTACAAAAAACTGCTAGGAAAAGCTCCATTGAAAAGTACGAATCAAGATATGATTCTAACCAGCCGGATCACTACTCCCTTAGGTCCCATGTTGGTGGGGGCTACCAGTCGCGGAGTCTGTCTACTGGAATTTACCGATAGGAAAATGCTAGAAACCGAACTGAGGGATTTACAGCGGCTATTGAATACCAGAATCATTGTTGGAGAAAATCAGCATATAACCCAAGTCAGAAGCGAATTAACGGAGTATTTTCAGGGCGAAAGGCAGCAGTTTGACATTACGCTAGATACTCCGGGTACTGATTTTCAGCGGATGGTTTGGCATTCACTACAACAAATTCCGTTTGGTAGTACTCGGTCGTATCAGCAACAAGCCGAAAAGGTAGGGCGTCCCCGAGCCATTCGGGCAATAGCTAGTGCTAACGGTCACAACAGAATTTCAATCGTAATTCCTTGCCATCGGGTCATTGGGAAAGACGGAAATTTGACTGGGTATGGTGGTGGACTAGAAAGAAAACGATGGCTGTTAGCGTTTGAAAAAGAGGTCGCTACCAAATAGTGGTAAGTTATAGAGATATAGTTTGTGCTGAGAGCCTTTCTTTTTAGCACTTTTCCTTTGTCTCTCATTGAGATTACTTTGGGTTTTTGATTAATCCTTTGCTTCTCGAACAGAATAATCAAACCGACCACTCTTGACTTCTATCGTATCTAATGAGTCAGAGGTGGCGGTAAATGAAAAGGTGCCAGCCACTATGTAATTAATAGAGCTTTGATTTTGGGTACCGAGGTTGGCTCGCCGTATAGTTAACTGCCCTACCCCAGCCGTGGCGACAGTATCGTATCCCTGAACTAATTGACCATAGTTTTGCTCGCCATCTAGTAGAAATGTTTTTCGGTGTAATCTTCTGATAGATTCAAATTGTAACTTCCGATTATCAATCACAAAATTGATCTCGGTATATATTCCTAGTGAATCAGTCAATTCTCTTTGATGACCATCGAGGGTGAGTAGAATAATACTATCCTTGGGAATAAACTCAATCCGTAAATCTCGAGTAGCACCACCAAAGATACGAACTCCTCTCACTGCCCGCCATAGGTTATCGTTAATAAAGCAGCCCGCTGCATCTTTGCCTTCTTCTGAATACCGGGGGAGACGAGGGTCAGTTGGGTCAGGAATAAACTCACCCTCACATTGACTGAGTATCATCGCTAGAAAAATTAGTATAATGCTATTTCTCATGGCTTGAAGAAAGTCATAATAATACCGAAATAGGTAGTACGAAGATTTACATCACGAATAGTCCCGATAAAATCGCCAGTATCGGAAATAGCTGGATATTTTACTAAGTTCCGTAATCCGTGAGTGTACCCAGCGTATATACCCCACCAAGATCCACATTGCCAGCGAAGTTCAGCACGCAGGCCTACGTCATTATCTCGGTAATTTTCAATCACCCCAATTCTCTCCACTCCTTGTCGGTATCTAGCCCGAATTAAACCATTTAGTTCTACTCCAGCAGCAGCTGACCAGTGATCGCCCATAAAGTAGTTCATATGCGGATAGGCTGTAAAATACGTAAGGCGATAAACATGGCGAATATTATCAATCTCTTGAACGTACCCTTTGCGGTTGAACTCTAGTGATAACCCAGGACGAAACGAATCATTACGGAAAACTGGAAAATAGCCACTCATGCCCATCTGATACCCTACCTGCGGTTGAATATCACCAACTAAGTATTGGCTGCGAACAGTATTGAGAGTAGCTCCACCGTACAGGGAAAACTGAGCCGATGCTACTAACGGGAGTAGTAGAAATGTTGCTAGCCAACCAAACCATTGCATAAGAAGAAAATAAAATGTTCAACCATCTAGAAGACTCAGATGGTATTACGAAGGTTGGAATTATCTGATGAAGGCTCTGGTGAAAAAGTTACTTTTTTGTTACGCCCAGCCCTTCCCTTTGCGGTGCTTTTTCTTCTTTCCAAAGTTGCCTTCTCGCTTGGATTTTTGGGGACCGTCAGAATTAGACTTTTGTACTAAAGCTAATTGTCCGGCAAAAGTGGCTCCATCAAAGGCGGGTTCAATGACTGACTCATGCTGGCGGTCTACTTCAAACATGGTGAAATTTTTCTCAATATCAATTTTGCCAAAACGAATTGATGAATCGTTGGTATGCTCGTTAATCAAACCCATAAGGCGGGCGGGATTCATCTTGTGCTTGCTTCCGACGTTGATATAAAATTTAGTAAAGTTAGTTTTACTGCGCCGCTCGCGTACCCGCTCGTTCTGCCGACTGCCTCGGTCACGGTCGCGTCCGTTCTTACGTTCTTCAGCTTTCACATTGAGGTCACGGGCATTTTCGTAGTACGCTAGAAAGCGATTGAATTCTACCGATACAAAGCGTTTAATTAAATCTTCCCGGCTTAGCCAATCCAGCTTTTTGTAGATGACTGACATATAGGGTTCAATTTGTTCTTCATTGACCTCAATATGTTCCATTCGGTCGATGAGGTGGAAAAGCTGTTTCTCGCAAATCTCCCGTCCCCCCGGTACAGGCTGCTGTTCAAAGGAAATTTTTGCTGCTCGTTCAATCTGTTTAATTCTTCCTTTTTCCCGGCGGTGAATAATAGCGATGGATGTTCCCTCTCGTCCGGCGCGCCCGGTTCGTCCGCTGCGGTGGGTATATACTTCAATATCGTCAGGTAGGTTGTAGTTGATGACATGGCTCAGGTCATTCACATCAAGTCCTCGCGCTGCCACATCGGTAGCTACCAGCATATTCAATTGCTTTTTTCGAAAGCGGTTCATTACGTAATCGCGCTGGGGTTGGGATAAATCTCCGTGCAAAGCATCAGCATTGTAGCCGTCAGCCCCCAGTTTGGCCGCTACATCTTTGGTTTCTTGGCGAGTACGGCAAAACACAATTCCGTAAATCTCAGGGTATAAATCGGCAATTCGCTTCAGAGCAGTATAGCGGTCTTTGGCATTCACCATGTAGTACACGTGTTTCACGGTACTAGCCCCAGCATTACGCGAACCTACCGAGATTTCGGCCGGGTTTTGGGTAAAACGCCCCGCAATAGATTTGGGCATGGTTGCCGAGAACAACAGAGTCTGTCGCTCTTCGGGCGTTTCAGCAACAATGGCTTCTAGTTCTTCCTTGAATCCCATCGATAGCATTTCGTCAGCTTCATCCAACACCAATCGCTCTACGGTATTCAGTTTTAATATCTTGCGGCGAATCAGGTCGTGAACACGTCCGGGGGTTCCCACTACAATCTGTACGCCTCGTTTTAACTGCCGAATCTGCTGATCCATGCTGGCACCGCCGTAAACCGCGGCTACTCGCACATTGGGTAAGTGCTTAGCTAGATCATCCAAATCACGAGTAATTTGTAGGCAAAGTTCGCGAGTAGGGCAGAGCACTAACGCTTGCACTTGAGAAGCATCGTCGCTTACCAAATGTAATAAGGGCAAACCAAATGCGGCAGTTTTACCCGTTCCGGTTTGGGCGAGAGCAACCAAATCTCGGTTTTCAGAAATAAGTAGAGGAATAGCCTGCTGTTGAATGGGGGTAGGTTCGGTGAAGCCCAGTTCTTCGGTAGCTTTCAGTAGTTCAGGGCGTAAACCCAGTTGAGAAAAAGTCATAATGATTTTAATAAGTGTAAGCAATCCACTGGTTGCTTCAGGAAGAGAATGTTAACAGCTTAAGCGGTCAGCTAGTAATCAGTGGGTGGCCTACGCAAGCTAATTATTGTCGCAAAGGTACAACCATTGTTGGTAAATTTGCGACCTTTATAAATAATACTTTGCCCAATAAAGTTCCTTCATGCGAAAGATCATTGAAGCACGTCTGAGCTTTTGTCAGCGTATTGATGCCATTGACATATCAATACGAGGAACAAGGAACGTAATCTGCTGTGTACCACGTTCAGAAGGTAATAATTGTTAGATAGCTCTATGAATTCAGTTCGGGCGATTCGCCAGATGAACGCGTTAGGTCAGCAGCGTATTCCGTTTTTGTTTATTGTTGATTTTCTGGGAAATAACACGCAAGTACTTCCCTTAGATGATATTGACTCGAGTCAATTATTATTTGACGTACAAGGTATTTCTAATGCGCCCACGCGATCTATTCAGAAATTCCCTGTGAAGCTAGAGAAATTTCCGGTAGATTTTGCTACCTACCAAGCTGCTTTTGAACGCGTACAATACCACATTCGTCGGGGTGATACCTACTTGGTAAATCTGAGTTTTGAGACGCCTATCACCTTAAATCTTTCGTTGCAAGAAGTGTTTTACCGCAGTCAAGCTCGTTACAAACTATATTCTCATGATCAGTGGGTAGTATTTTCTCCCGAAACCTTCTGTCAGATTGACGAAACGGGAGTAATCCGCACTTTCCCAATGAAAGGAACTATCGATGCTTCTTTACCAGATGCTGCTACTCGCTTAACTAACGATAATAAGGAGAAAGCTGAACATACCACTGTGGTAGATTTACTGCGAAATGACCTCAGCCAGATTGCTATCGATGTCACCGTACCTCGCTTCCAGTACCTAGAAAAGATCATAACCCACCAGCGGGCACTATGGCAAATGAGTTCGGAAATCCGGGGACGACTGCCACCTGATTACACTGATAGTATTGGTGATTTGCTGTTTGCGTTACTGCCTGCTGGATCGATCAGCGGTGCGCCTAAACCTAAAACGGTGGCTATCATTCGGGAAGTGGAAAACTATAATCGGGGTTTTTACACTGGAGTTATGGGGTTATTTGATGGAAAAAAATTAGACTCTGGAGTGATGATCCGCTTTATTGAAAAGAAAGATGGCAAGTACGTTTTCAAAAGTGGGGGCGGGATCACCTACTTCAGTGAAGCCGAGCGGGAGTATCGGGAACTCATCGATAAGATTTATGTACCGATTTATTGAAACCCTGTGCGTCCGAAAAGGTAAGATACAACACCTTGTCTACCACCAACAGCGGGTAGATCAAACTCGACGAACAGTGTTGGGGCTAGACGGTCAGCTATCGCTTAATCAATTATTACAACTACCCGATGAATGGAAAAATATAGAGCGGGTAAAATGTCGGATTGTCTACTCAAGCACTTTAGAAGAGAGTACTTTTACCGAATACCTTCCCCGCGCTATTCGTTCGCTGCGCTTAGTCACCCACGATACTATTCAGTACAATTATAAGTTTGAAGATCGTCGCCTGATTAATCACTTATTTGCTCGGCGGGGTGCTGCGGACGATGTTTTAATTGTAAAAGATGGGATAATTACCGATACCTCGTACAGCAATGTAGCTTTTTTTGACGGTCAACAATGGTTTACTCCACACCAACCTCTATTACCTGGTACTGCCCGTACCCGTCTGCTTAATGAAGGTATTTTGAAAGAGGCAGAAATAACTCCCGGCGATTTATCGCGCTTTACTCATTGTAGTCTGATCAACGCTATGCTGCCACTGGGTGAGTGTGCAATGCCTGTTGATAATATTGGATGGTAAGTGATGCAGACGCGCTTCAACCAGGGGGTGATTTCTCTTAAATTTATATCTCGCTAGGTAATGGGTGTTTCCAGGAGTCGCGATAGGGTCGTTGCAGCAAATCAGTAGCTTCTGTATCGTTAACTACTACCATCTTGGCAGGGTCGTAAACCAACGGGCGACCCACTGCCATTGACATATTGGCCAGAATGCAGGAAGCAGTTGAAATATGCCCATTCATAATGTCTGCCACAGGCTTACTCTTATTTTCAATGGCATTGAGGAAGTCTAGCATATGCAGACGTGTCGCTGGGGCAGCGTTTAGCTCAATACGGTCTTCGGTCACGTCTTCAGGGTACTTTTCCTTTTCGTAGAGCACATCAAAATGAATTGGGTCACCTTCTTTGTAAGGAATAAAGTCGGCCTGCATGGTGCTACCTGCTAGCGTACCGTGTTCACCAAATAGTTTGAACGACCAAGGGTATTCTGGGTCGGCAGGTGATCCCCAGCTTCGGTGCTGCCACACACAGTTCAGTTCGGGATACTCAAATACTGCTGATTGGGTATCAGAAATATTAGATTTGCCATCTTTTTGTACGTAAATACCACCTTGAGAAGAGATCTGCTGGGGCCAGCCTAAGTCTAACATCCAACGCACCGTATCTAGCATATGCACACACATATCGCCCACAATTCCGTTGCCATACTCCATAAAAGTCCGCCACCAGCGGATGTGGGGCAACCCATCGTAGGGACGGAGGGGAGCGGGACCAGTCCACATCTCGTAATCAAAAAACTCGGGAACTGGCTCAACGGGTGGGTTGCCGTTCGCTCGCATATGAAAATAGCAACACATTTCTACATGGGATATTTTACCCAGCAAACCAGCGTCTACCACATGCTTTTTAGCATCAATCAGGTGGGGAGTGCTTTTTCGTTGAGTACCTACCTGAACCACTTTATTGTATTTTTTTGCCGCAGCTACAATTGCTTCTCCCTCCAGAACATCTACGCTAATGGGTTTTTGCAAATACACGTTTGCTCCGGATTTTATGGCATCAATAGCTTGCAGAGCGTGCCAATGGTCAGGGGTGCCGATCAGTACGATATCTAAATCTTTCTCAGCCAGCATCTCCCGATAGTTGGTGTAGGTTCGAGGAGTTTTTCCAGATTTTTGTCGCTGACTAATCAGGTTAGCTGCTTCTTTTAACAATTGTTGATCTACATCGCAAATAGAAACTACTTCTACCGGAGCCACCTGAATCAGACGAAATACGTCATTTTTACCGTACCAGCCAGTACCGATCAAACCTACTCGCCAGGGTTTGTCTCTAAACAGTGTATCTAGCCCCTGATGACCAAAAGTAGAAAGTGCCAGAGAGGCAGAGGCTGTTTGGAGAAAGCGACGGCGATTGATATTGAAGTTATTCACAATAGGAGAGAATTAGTTGTTGTATTTGAATAAATATAAAAGAAGTTGATTATAATTTCCCAGCCTACTCGCCAACTTCTACGCGATCTTTCATCAAAAAATGGGCATTTCGCTGCTAATTTGCCGGAATAGAGCAGTCATTTGTTTAATGAACGATACTGATGCATAAATGCCCTAGATCAGTTTATTGTGAAAGTATACGACACTCATTACCATTTTGCACTTGCTTCGTCAATTATCGAGTGCTGCTTAGTATATTACGAATTGAATCAAAAAGTACTACACATTTATGCGCATTTTTATTCGTTCTCTCACGGTATTTTTACTAATCGCAGGATTTCTCCTCCCGACTGAATCATTTGCTCAGCGTAAGAAGAAAAAGAAAGATAAGGAAGAACAAACTGACCAAAAAGCCAAAGACTCTCCCATTAAAGCCTACTCAGAAATAATTACTGATGAAGCTGAAACCGATACTGGTTTGTTTTCAGTGCATAAAGTACGCGGTAAATATTACTTCGAACTCCCCGATTCTTTATTAAACCAAGAGATGTTAGTCGTCAGCCGAATTTCCGGGCACGTGAAGGGTTTGAACTTCGGGGGAGCCGGTATGAAAAGCCGACCTCAGCAGGTGCTACGCTGGCAAAAACTGGATGATAAAATCTTACTTCGCTCGGTATCCTTCAACAGCGTAGCTAGTTTTGAAGATCCTATCTACCAGTCGGTTCGAAATAATAATTTTGAGCCAGTCATCATGGCTTTTGACATCAAAGCGTATAATGGTGATACTACCGCTTATGTCATCGAGATAGCATCTCTGTTTACTAAAGATATTGCGATGATTGGGGCATTGGACGAACGAGAACGCAAAGATTTTGAAGTCAAAGGCTTAGATGAGCAACGCAGTTTAATTACGAGTATCCGTAGCTTTCCGCAAAATGTAGAAGTGCGGCATGTTTTGACCTACAACGGAAATAAGCTACCCGATAATGCGCTTACCAATACCCTTTCAGTAGAAATGAACCAGTCGTTTGTGCTGCTGCCCGCTGACCCAATGAAGCCTCGCCTCTATGACGCCCGAGTTGGTTACTTTTCTATCGCACAGACCAATTACAGCCTGGATGAACAGCGAGCCGCTCAGCGACGCTATATCACCCGATGGCGGCTCGAGCCTAAAGATACTGCTGCTTTCCGGCGGGGTGAACTGGTGGATCCTATCAAACCAATTGTGTACTACGTTGACCCAGCTACTCCCCGCAAGTGGCGTGATTACATTAAGCAAGGTGTAGAGGATTGGCAACCTGCCTTTGAAGCGGTTGGGTTCAAAAATGCCATTCTTGCTAAAGAACCACCCACGCCCGAAGAAGACCCGGAGTGGAGTCCGGAAGATATACGCTACTCAGTGATCCGCTACATCACTACCGATATTCAGAATGCTCAGGGACCGCACGTACACGATCCACGTACGGGAGAAATTCTGGAGAGTGATATTCTCTGGTATCATAACGTAATGAATCTGTTACGTAATTGGTACCTGGTGCAAACGGCAGCAGTAAATCCCGAAGCTCAGCGTGTGAAATTTAAAGATGAAGTGATGGGCGAACTGATCCGCTTCGTGGCAGCGCACGAAGTAGGGCATACCTTAGGACTACCACATAATATGGGTTCTAGTGTTGCTTATCCGGTAGACTCGCTACGTTCTCCTGCATTCACGAAGAAAATGGGTACGGCACCTTCCATTATGGACTACGCTCGCTTCAACTATATTGCCCAGCCGGAAGATGGCGATGTTGACCTACACCCAAAAATTGGGCCTTATGATTTTTGGTCGATCGAGTACGGCTACAAGCCTCTGCTAGATACCGAAACTCCGGGAGAAGAACATAAAATTTTGCATGGGTGGGTAAAGGAGAAAGCCGGTGATCCGCTGTATCGTTACGGGCAGCAACGGTTTAACCCGCAAGACCCCACGGCCCAAACTGAAGATTTGGGCGATGATGCGGTAAAAGCCAGCGAATACGGTATCGCTAACCTCAAGCGTATCCTACCTAAAATCATGGAGTGGTCAGCCCAGGAAGGTGAAGATTACGATGACCTAGAAGAACTTTATGGGCAAATACTCGCTCAACTCGGGCGTTACACCCGGCACGTTGGAACCTACGTAGGAGGAGTATACGAGTACCGAAAAACTTCGGATGAAGATGGTATCGTATTTAGTCCGGTAGCCAAAGAGAAACAATCGGCTGCGATTAATTTTCTCAACGAGCAGGTTTTTCAAACTCCCCAATGGCTTATTGCTCCCGATATTACGCAACGATTTGAAGGAATCGGCACACTGGATCGCATCCGATCTTTTCAGGTAAATACCCTCGATCGGTTATTTCAGGCTGACCGCCTTAACCGTTTGATTGAAGCCCAAGCTGTTTCTAGTCAGGAAGTATATTCTATTCTTGACCTATTTAATGATACTCGTCGAGGGATATGGACTGAGCTTTCTAACGGACAAGTTATTGATCCGTACCGACGTAATTTACAGCGGGCGTACCTAGATAAAATGAAATCGCTGATGGAACTGGAAGACGACCGCTTCGATCAGACCGATATAAAGGCGATTACCCGCGCTACGCTAGTCAATCTTCAACAGAATGTAGACCGAGGACTGTCTCGCCAGCGTGATACCTTTTCTCGTTACCACTTGCAGGATATACAGAAACGTATTGAGCGTATTCTGAACCCGGAAAATTCATAAACAAAATATGAAATATGAGATACGAAAATAGAGAACGGAGAACGGCTGATTCACTATCATTTTTCGTGCTCTCTCCTCCGTTTTCCGATGACAATTAATAATCTAACAATTGAACCATCGATCCTTCTAATCATTAAACAATCAATAACCAACAAACAACGGAACGCTTCTCACTAACCCAGGTACTGCGGGTAGCCCAGGTTCTCAGTCTTGATGTAGTGCTGGGAGGTTGTGTCTCCGCTTGGTTTGTGGCTAGCCTATGTCGGGTGACGGTAGAGCCAACTACAATTGTGGCGCTAGGAGCCTGCATTTGGCTTATCTACACTGCCGATCATCTGTGGGATGCGTATCGGCTAAATCAGCCAGCTCATACCGTGCGACACCGTTTTCATCAGAATCACTTTCGTAGTATGCTAGTGATATTCTGCCTAACAGCACTTTTAGGATTAGCTATCTTATTTTACTTGCCACGGTCGGTAATTCAGAGTGGTTTGTTCCTTTTGGGTGGAGTAGTTATTTACTTTCTGATTTTTCAGTTGGCTAATCTTCATCAATTTATTCCCAAAGAACTCTCTGCTGCCTTATTATATTCATTGGGTATCTTTCTTCCGGTATTTGCCCAGGTTGAATATTGGCAGCTTCATCACACGCTATTTTTTGGGCAATATTTTTTTCTTGCCTTAGCTAATCTGGCTATCTTTTCCTATTACGAATACGATAGCGATCGTTTAGATAAAACATCTTCTTTAGCTACGCAATACAGTGCCTCAGTAGCTCAAAGCGTAGCTAAGCTCTCCCTGCTGTCAGCAATGATTTTATTAGGGGTAGCCTTGCTGTTTTTTTCTCCTCAATCATCCGATTATTTCGCTCAACTTATTTTTATGCTGATGATAAGTGTTTTGGCAATGGTGTTATTCTTTTCTGATCTCTTCAGACACAAAGAATCCTATCGTTGGGTTGCTGATGGAGTTTTTCTCCTTCCAATTATATACTTACTTTTTGCTTGATGGCTGCATTACATTTTTCGTTCGATCGTATTGCCCCAGTTTACGATTTTTTAGGTTACCTGGCATTCGGCGATAGGCTACAACAAGCCCAGAAGCACTTTTTATCAGCAATTCCGCCAAATAGCCATGTACTGGTTATCGGTGGAGGCAGTGGGAAAATTGTACTTGATTTATTAGATCAGGCTGCGTTTCGTCAACTAACCTATGTAGAAGCTTCAGCAGTTATGCTTCGTCAGGCTAAGAAAAAAATAGCTGATTATCGTCAGACAAACTCAAAAGATTCACTTGCTAATATCATTTTTATTAACGGCACCGAACGGGATATTGCATCTTCAGAAAGATATCAGGTAGTGATTACCAATTTCGTGCTGGATATGTACGAAGGAGATGCGTTAGACCGGATGATGCAGCGAATCGATACGTTACTTTTGCTGGATACCTACTGGTTATTTACTGATTTTCGCTACAGTTTGCAATCTGCCAAGAGGTGGTGGCAGAGGCCTTTGACTGGGCTGATGTATCTGTTTTTTAAGATAACAGCCAATATCCGAGTACAATCCTTACCTAATTATGACGCCCATTTTGAGCGGTTGGGATGGACAGCAGAGCAGCAACATAGTTTTTTTGGTGATTTTATTACAAGCCGGATTTATCGACGGACTACTGAGCTAACTCAGGATGATTCTTCTTCAGATAGTTGATAAAATTCTGGCAAGAGCGATGTAAAATCTGATACACCTCTTCAAACCCATCCTCGCTACTCCAGTATGGGTCGGGTACGCTCTGGCTGTCGGCCTGCTCGTCAAACTCTCGCATCAGGAGAATCTTTTTATTATCCGCAGATTTTGGCAATTGTCGCTGAATATTACTCAGGTTGCTTTCATCCATAGCTATGATGTAGTTAAACTTATTAAAGTCACCCGTAGTGAATTGTCGCCCCTGATGATCCAGCTTCAGCTGATATTTATGCACTACCCCCAAGGTACGAGAGTCGGGTGGTTCACCAATATGGTAGTCAGAAGTGCCGGCTGAATCAGACTCAATAAACCCCGCTAGACCATATTTTTGGATTAACCCATTAAAAATTGCCTCAGCCATAGGTGATCGGCAAATGTTGCCTAGGCAAACAAAAAGTATTTTAATCATATTCGTTGGGGCGATATATTATTTTTTCTTACTAAAAATAGCTCAAACTTGCTCAGAAAAGCACTTTTTCAAAAAAGTTAACTTTTTTTCTATTTAGGGGGTTACCTTTTCTCACTTTGGAGTATATATAGATACATAACACAAATTGTTTATTCATACACCTGTTTTAGCCAAGAAAACCTTCTTACAATAAGAGGGTTTTTCTTTTTTATACCCATCACGTGTTATGAATACGTAAAACCTCTGGTAGGCGTTCAACCGAATCATTCTTTTTCCGGCACAACCCACTAATTCACGGTGTTATGTGGCTCTTCTATTACAACTTTATGAAATGCTGATTGAGGTTCAGTGAGATCAATAGTGAATTGCTCGTCGGATAAGGAAGTTTCTCCTATCAACTTGTATGCGTCCGACTTTCCGTGGTCTTTAAATTGGTTGGTTGAACTAAGCCATATTTTCACTTTACCTTCCTTTTCTATTGCTTTCCACGAAACAACTAGTTGATCTTTTCCCCGCTGAACGTGAGGCTGAATGAGCGAAACCGGGTTAGTAAGAGAAACACCATCCACTTCCCGATCCTGCTCTGGTGAAATTTCAACATTCAGAAAATCCGCCAGAGTAGGTATAATCTACGATAGTAGGTTAATGCTGGTGAAAGTAGTCGTTCAGGTTTTTGGCATTGGTCGTAATCCAGGTGGTGCGCTCCCGCTGCTTTGCTTTGTATTTTGGTATGTACGTATGTATTCGTGGAAGATTTAAAGAGATGACTCTATTGTTGAGGCAGTGGTTAGTCGATATCATTCAGAACCGCCTAGACGAGTAAGTGCTGGCAGTAGATAATGTCGAGCAAGTGGCCGACCTGGTATTCGTTATCTCCGATAGTGCCTACTACTTTCTTAGTATGATTGATAATCTGGCTGATTACGAAAAAGGTTAGCAGTTTATCATCAGCAGGCTCTACGTTTGTGTAATTTGTCGAGCTAGAATGTGAATTTTTGACTTTACAACTTCTTCGGGAGGTAATAAAAAAGCCAACCCGAAGTGGATTGGCCTTTTCTTTATTCGCTCGCGTTGCACCATCTCTTTCTCAGTGAATATTTTGTCAACTGTTGTGTGCACGTAGGGCGATTGTTGAGAAAGTATTATTGCTTATACACCTTTCTCGGTGGTTTCTACTACTCTAATATGTTTACGAGGACGTTATAATATCTCGTTGCTATAAACTCAGCCCCCGCATCGTTGTAGTGAACAAGATCAGCCATTAGGCTATCAGAAAATCCGGTATACATATCCACGGGTATGACTCGTGAGGAAGCTGTTGATTGTTCGGTGGCAATGGTTACTACCTCTTGTTGGACTCGCTCAAGAGCATCTGCGTAGGCCGGAACGGCGATCATAAGGGCGGAAGTAAATTGGGCAGGTTGCTCGATGATGATTGTTACATTGGGGTTTTTCGCCTGCAACACATCTATAATTGCGTTGATATTTGAGATGCCTTGGTCATAGTCTAACCCTTCCAAAATGTCATTCCCACCCGGTGAACTGAACAAAACAATATCGGGTGGGCCTGTTTGAGCGAGCCAATCGTTAAGCCCACCTAAAATTTGTCCTGAAGTCCAACCTCCTCTTCCCTCGTGGTCATTGTCAAAATTATTATTATTGAACGCTGGGTAAGAAGCCTCGTCTGACCGAGTGCCGATGAAGTCAAACGTCCAACCGTTCTCAATTAGGTCTTTCCAAAGTTCATATCTGAAGCTCTCAAATTCAGGGCGATCACCTTCTACTCTTGAGGCTCCTAAAGCCATTATTTTGTTGATGGGATTACTGGGTGGTTCCGATGTCGAATCGTCATCGCAAGAATTTAGTAGCAGTAGAGAAACTCCGATTGCCAAAATTTTAAGTTTTATGTTCATCTTAAGTTGTTTTAAATTACAGAGAACAATCAGATAAATCGTTTGTGCATTATCCGTTATTGGTGATGATATTCACTGAGAAAGAGTTGGTACGAAACTCTTAGAGTAAGCGGCCGCCTGTTACCCGTTAGGACTGGTGCTATGAATACTCCGAATGACCCGAGCGCATATTGTAGTAATTTAGGCTATTGCTTTAGAAAACGAATGCGAACAGTTTCTTCAAGATGCCGAGATGAGCAGAGTTCCAACAAGTAGCTACCGGCAGCAAGCTGAGATATTAACACCTCATTATCCGTTGTTTGTCCTTTAACTACAACACGACCTAGTACATCTACAATACAGTAGGAGCCATCATCGAAACGAGTTGTGCCCTGCCAGTATAGCACCTCTTTAGCTGGATTGGGATATACTGTTACGCTGGTGTGGGATACTTCTGAGACTATATCAGTAATAAGTTTACCTTTCAGCATTACTAGGGCTGAGGTATCACTACCGTAGACTTCATTGTTGGCGTTCAATGCATCTACCCGAATCTTTCCCCTTGGTTGGGGTACGGTCGAGAGGCTGGTAAACTGGTAGTTTCCTCTGCTTCCAATAACTTTGCCCATGAATGTCCATTCTTCATTATCTACAGATTGAAAGTAGATAGCCACCGAATCTCTTTGGTTTTCTATTGCCCACGACACACTATTGACGGGTGCTATGGTATCAATATTAGTAATCTGGATAGCCCTAGCCGGAGGGCGGCCTCTCCGTTGCTGGAAGAGCCATTCAATAAAAATGGGGTTTGGTATAGCAATATCGCAAACCTGATGACACTCGGGATAGCCCGAGCAGGCGAATGTTTGTGGTGTATATTCCGTATAAAGATGCGTATTATTCAGAATTTTATTATTGGAGTGAGGTTGGTCATTAGTGACGAAAGGTAGACCCGCCTTCTCTAGTATTTTTACAATCTCTCGGGTTGGCGGACTCAATTCGAGGGCACTAGTGTAATGAAATGCCCAAATCGAGATTTCAGAGAAAATACCTTTTGTCGCTTCCACAGAAGGTTTCCCCTCCTCCTCGCTAAACCAAAATCCGCTCATCGGGGCGACGGCTGCCACTGGTATCTTCGAGAGCACCGGGAAAGCCCAAGCTCCAAACCCACCTACTGAATGACCTAATACATATACTCGATCAGGATCTACAGTACCTTCGTCAATTAGTGATTGAATGATTGCATTTAAAGCGATATGCACATCTTTATCGCCCCATGACCGGTTTAAGTATACTTGCGGAGCCAGTACGTAGGGCGCATATGTATCTTGTACAGCGGAAGTGATCCACCTCTTTATTACTTCTCTACGAGTGAGATGAGCACCGGGTCCGAAGTTATCTATCATCTCAACAGTTCCATGTAATCCTATAATGAGTGGATAGCCATTTGCCGGTTTCGAAGCGGTAGGCATAAAAGTATAATAGAGTAACTCAAAGTCGTTATCTAAGACCCATCGTTTTTGCTCAAATTGGCTTATAATTTCCTCTTCCGTCTGACACCAGCTTTGATTAAAGGCAGTAATAACAAAAGTGGTTATAAATAAGAATTTAGTAATGATGTGTTCAAAAGAACATTGTCTCAGAGTAGTGCTACTGTACTTATCTTCAGGTATTGGCTGACTCATTTTTTCGCGAAGCTTCTCAAACAGCACTTCTTCTTCTAGCTTTTGATAGCCCAAATAAGAAATCCGTTGTTCTAAATTATAGGTTAGGTTTTTTGTTTTCATAGCGACTTAGACATCTTCTATAGGTCGAATTACTTAGGTAAATGGGTAAAAGAAATCGGGCACACAGCCTGAACTCGAAGTTACTACCTAACTTCAGAAAGCCTTTGTCAAAAAATCAAGATTTTGCAATTGATCTGAACGGCTAGTTTTGGTAATGCGAGGGGGGATTTCCGTAAATCTTCTTAAAGAGTTTACTAAATACTGATATATCGTTGAATCCGAGTAAATCAGCTATTTCCCCGATAGAACCTCCCTTCTGCTGAAGGTATTCTTTGGCTTTCGTTACTTTAATCCGATTGATGTATTGATGAGGAGTTTGGCCGTAGACATTCTTGAACGAGTCGTATAGGTGGAATTTGGAAAGAGAAGAGACCCTTGATAGCTCGTTTAAGGAAATAGATTTATTGATGTTATCATGAATATATTCGTAAGCTACCAGTAACCTTTTAAAAGTCTCCAGTTGCGTTGATGGTTTCTTCGCTTGAACGCGCGCAGCAAGAGCGTATCCGTGATGCTGATCCTGATAAATAGATTCTAGTACATTCATGGCAAGTTCTTCCGGATTAGTCAGGTGGAACGCTGACTCGCTGCTGAACTGGTGAATGCGCTGTAAGAGTTGACCCGACTGGTAGTGAGCCGCCCCTAATGGTTCTTCTAAAAAGAATGAATCCGCATTGGTTTGGCCGAACGGATTATCCAACTTCTGCATCATCGAAGTTAGCTTAAAGTAATGAAATTGTTCTCGGAGTGCTTCGCAGATAACAATACAGAGTACGTCAATAGGTAGCGATTTTGGATTAACGTATTCCCAGCCTATACTTGGGTTGGTGACCACAAATTTGTCTCGGTCAATTTTTACCCGCTTATCTTTCCACTGTAGCTCCCCGGATCCGTTCTTGAAATAAATGATCATAAGATTGTTATTCTCATAAGCATAATGAGACAAAGGAGTAGCGAGACGCATTAAGTAGTTTTGCTCCTTATCAAGTTGATAGGTAGATCTGGTTATGCGCTTGGAAAAATGGTCGTAGATAATATTGGTATAATCGGTAATCATGGGAGGTGTACTAAACTGTCCGTAGAGGTAATAAGGTTGATTATTGTATCAGAATGCAGCGAACCGATTACAGCTCTTCGCAGACATATCCTTGAGTCTGTAGTGCCGATGAAATAATTTCTGGCTTGGGTTCTTCAGCCTCTACCCGAAGGATATGATCACAGTCCTCTAAGTCAAAATTCCAGCGGTCTTTCCGATCAACCAGTGCGTTGAGTAGTGGGCGTAGATACTTCACTTCTTTTTGGCAATTCACCGAAGTTTTAAATACTAATACAGTTTTTGTCATCGTAATACTTCAATTTAGGTAAGGTAGTTATTTGTGGCTCTAAAATTTTCATTCACTCTTATGACAATGCTTAAGGTATCTACACGTATGCGTACCTAGAAAAATTTGGAAAAAGTGTATCATTTACTGTTCCCTCTCACTTTAAACAATCTCTGTGATTATCCAACCAAGATAATAAGGCACTACACATACGATTGTATGTTGGGTTTCTTTTCCGATTGTACTGTACTATTCTTCCAATGCCACGCTAACCAGACGATGTACAGTAGCGTGGATACCTCAATGATGCTAAAGAAAATGTAGTGTAGGCTATTATCATCAGCGAATAAACTTCCAAGCTGCACCAGCACTAAGAGTACCCCGAAAGCGATGTTAAGTATTCTATTCAATTTGTAGCTGAGTACTCTTGAAAGAAGAATCATAACCATTGGAATTTCCATAATAATGGCAAACGAGAGTAGAAATTCTTGGGTCAGTTCAACGTCTCCCGCCTTCCCGTTTAAAATTTGTCTCAAATCTTCTAAATACATTAGGGTAAATACATCGCAGAAGATGAAATTAACGGTTAGAAATACCCAGATAGTTGAAAGTAGTGCTTTAGCATTCTTCATAATTATCATTGAAGTGATTTAAACTTTTGGTATTAGATTCATAGGAATAGCTTCATACTCAGTAAGTTTAAGTGATACAAAGTATAGCATAAATTGTATCAAAAGCTGAGCAAATTATTCGTTTTAATGAATTGAAAATCAAAGCTTTAGCATAAATATTCTCTAAAAAGTTTAAATCACTTTATTCTTTAAAAAGCATAATCAACATAGCCACTCAAAAGAAAGATACCTGATTTGTTATACATTGTCAGTGTGAATATTCATTTAACTGGTTTAGGTTCTTGTGCTAGCGTTGTTTGCTCTGGGCAGTGACTAGCCCCAATTTTATTCTGTTTTTTCACCTGTTAGATATTTCTTAGGAAAATCGTGCTGCTATTTTCCTAGACACCACTGTATTCGGTTTAGTTTAAACGTTCACCTAATAAAAACACTTTTTTCAGCCATTTACTTCGGAAAGCCAAACTTGAATGCTTGATGGGAGCTATATACGTTACTTTTACCGGACTAACTCCACAAAACTGCAACGTTCCCTTCTTGAACTGATTAATCGTGGGGCTTTTCATAAACAAATAGTCGTACCATCGGGGCGTATCAGCGGTTACAATTATTCTAGAGGTTTTTCCTTTTAATAATTTCTTGGGAAACGCTTTCCCCTCTACTGGTTGAAAGGTAATACCGGGAAGAAAAGTCCGGTCAATGAAGCCTTTCATCAAAGCCGGATAACCGTACCACCACATCGGAAATACCCAAACAATATGGTCTGCTTTTTGGAGTTTATCTATCGCATCTAAAAGATCCGGCTCCAATTCCGTTTTTTGCCGATAACCGAACGACAGATTGGGATTGAACTTTAAGTCAGTAATGTTTAATTGCCAAATGGTTGAATCGGTTTTTCGGGCACCATCCGTATACGCTTGCGCTAAAGCCCAATTAAAACTTTGCTTATCAGGATGCCCATTTATTACTAATACCTGTTTCATTCTTCCTTTTTTGGACAAAGAAAGAATGAGAGTCAGCGAATCGAAAGGACATTTGTCTAATTCAATATCGACCTTCTAATCCTACTGAGGTGTCTTTGGCTGATGCCCAAATAAGAAGCAAGATAATTTAGCGATATTGCGTGTAAGTAGTTGGGGTGGTTCTTAAGCAGATCTTCGTATCGTTTCTCGGCAGATTCTTGTTGCAAAAGGAAGATTCTCTTTTCCATTTTTATGTACTCCTGCTCAGCCAAATGCTTAAATAGCCATAGCCAGTTGGTACTCGATTTTTCCAGTGCTACGATCTTTTCTTTAGGTACAGAAACCATCTCCGTATCCGTTATGGCTTGGATGTTTTCCTGGGTAGGAGTTTGAGCGATGAAAGAAGAATAGGCGGTTAGGAAAGAGTTATGAAAGGTAAAACAATAGGTTACTTCTTTACCGTCGGACGAATAATAGAACGATCTTAGTACGCCCGAAACTACGAATACAATTTCTTTACATACTCGCCCCTCTTTTATAAAATAGCCGTCTCTACTGAGGCTTTTGATAGTGGCAATTTCTAGGAAAGACTCAATTTCCTCATCAGTAAGAATACCAAATGACTTTAAGTAGTTTACTATTGGTACTTGAGTCATTCCTAAATAGTGCCGATAATGCATATTTGAAGTACGTTTTCTGTTTTTTACCCATTAATAATTACTAATGCCGGGCAAAAAGGTCTTAAAACTTCAAGAGTTTTCCGCCATGAATTTACAGCAAAATTCTCTGTACAAAAAAAGCCAACCCGAAGCGGATTGGCCTTTTCTTTCATTTACCCTAAAATCTAAAAAGCATATTCGTTTTTCTCAATAAGGTGATCAGCAATTTCGCGACGCAGCTCCTTCACGTTGTACAGATCCATCTTAGTAAATCGCTTCAAGCCCATGAGCATTACTTTTTGTTCATCGCCTTTGGCAAAGGAGATAATCGCTTCTTTACCACTAGCATTTATCTTTTCTACCGCTTCGTATAAGTATAACTTCGCCATATTAATTTGCTGGCGGGCCGCTTCTTCACCCCAAATGCCGATAAGCTTTTCGGCACGCAGTAAAGTAGACTCTGCTGCGTAGATTTCAATCATCATATCGGCAATGTTCATCAGTATCTCCTGCTCATCATTAAGTTTCATTCCAAAATCTTGGGCAGCTTTTCCAGCAACCATCAATACTGACTTTTTCAGATTTTTTAGTACATCTTTTTCCTTGGCAAAAGCACCATCAAAGCTTTTTGCTCCAAAGTCTGGTACAGATGTTAGTTCCTTAGCAACTGCCATAGCTGGCCCCATCAAGTTCAATTCGCCTTTCATTGCTCGCTTAACTGTCATGCCCACCAAAAGCATACGATTGATCTCGTTGGTGCCTTCGTAGATACGGGCAATGCGAGCATCGCGGTAGGCACGCTCCATCGGGGCATCCGCAGAGAAGCCCATTCCACCGTACACTTGTACGCCTTCATCTACGCAGTAATCCAGTACCTCCGAACCATGCACTTTCATAATCGCACACTCAATGGCAAACTGCTCAACTCCCTTGAGTTTGGCTTCATTTTCCGGCATTCCGTCAGCAATCAGCGATTCTATCCGTTCGTCAATATTCTGACCCGCTCGGTAGCAAGCGGCTTCGGTGGCAAATGTTTTAGTAGCCATATTGGCAAGTTTAGCCTTGATTGCCCCGAAATTGGAGATTGATTGTCCGAACTGCTTACGCTCGTTAGCGTAGCGAACCGAATCGGTAATTACTTGCTTACAGCCACCAATTACTCCGGCACCGAGTTTAATCCGGCCAATGTTCAGGATATTTACGGCGATTTTAAAACCATTACCTCGCTCCGAAAGCATGTTGTCTACCGGAACTTCGGTATCGTTAAAGAAAACCTGGCGGGTTGATGAACCTTTGATACCCAGTTTCTTTTCTTCCTCATTCATCGTAATTCCGTTGAATGACTTTTCTACGATGAAAGCAGTTAAGTTTTTATCGTCTTCAATGCGGGCAAAAACAATAAATAAGTCGGCAAATCCGGCATTAGAAATCCACATCTTTTGCCCGGTGATTTTGTAGTGCGAACCATCTTCAGATAGTACCGCTTTGGTTTTTCCCGAGTTAGCGTCTGATCCAGCATCGGGTTCAGTCAGACAATAGCAAGCTTTCCACTCGCCGGAGGCAAGTAGAGGTAAGTATTTTTCTTTCTGCTCTTCATTACCATAGTACAAAATAGGTAATGTGCCGATTCCGGTATGTGCCCCGTAAGCAGTAGAGAACGAACCGGCTGAACCAATTACATCGGCGATTAGCATAGAAGTGTTAAAGTCCATGCCTAACCCACCGTATTGTTCAGGAATGGCAACTCCCAGCAAACCCAGTTCTCCAGCCTTATCTAATAAAGAGGGCATAAAACCTTCTTCCATACTATCCATTCGCTCGACATTGGGCGAGATTTCTTTTTCAATAAAATCTTGCGTGGCCTCGGCCATCATCTGCTGTTCTTCACTAAATTCTTCAGGAATAAAAATGTCTTGGGCTTCGGTCTCTTTTACCAGAAACTCGCCACCGTTAATTGCCTGTTTTTGCTCTAGGGTTTCCATGTTTGATTATTGTTTTTGACCTGAATGACACAATTGAACCAAGCACTTAATAAAAAATACTCGGTATGCATAACAAATATACGGATATTTCACTAAAAAAGGTATGCATGCATACCTTTTTTAGTGATTTTTTTTAGCGCAAACCTTACCTCCTGGTTTTGCCTAGTACAGATTAATCGGCCTCAGATTGACTTAGGACGGATTATTTCCGAACTTTTGCCTATTCCATCGGGTGTGTTTTAATGATAAGGTTTTCTGCCTTGCTGACAATGGGAATAGTAAAGTAGGTGTGATAAGTAGGAAAACTCAATCAAAATAGGTTACCTAAAGACTAATAACTATACTAATCTATACCATTCAACCTTCCGCACCATGAAACTACGTCGCTCGGTATCCCGCCGTACCTACATCATCAGTGTAACCTTGTTTGTATTGGTGGCTATGTTCGGGTACTATTTTCTGGCATTCCTACCCAAAAAAGAAAATCAGTTAATTGCCCAGCGAGTGAGAGCGTTGGATCGAATTGGGCAGAATTTTCAGGAGAAATTCAATGTCTATCGTAAAAATGTACTTCAGAATATTAAGGATGAAGATTTTGCAGTACTAGATCAGGCACTGCAACAAGCTGATTATCTGGAAAAGCAACAGTTAAGCCGTAGTGGCGATTCTTCTTCATCAGAAGGGATAGCGGAACGTCTCAAGACTGCTAGAGATACTATACAAGCTGCTAAAAAACGTCTTTGGGGAAAATACTCGCTAAGTGCAACCAATCGGCAAATTAGCCTGATTGAAGAGTTTGACGAAACCAGTCAGCTTATTCGGTTTGAAAACACGTTTGCCACGCTTTTTTCCACTTTCTTTGCGCCAATTCGGCTTCAGGATAGCTTCGACGGCTACGTTATTTATCAGGATTCATCGCTGGTATACCAAGATTTGCCAGGGGAAATTCTGCGAGTTCCGGCTCAATTGTATACCGAACTAAGTCAAGACTCTCCCGAAGGTCAATTTGTAAGGCATAATCTGGAATCGCGGGAGCCCGAGCACTACGAAACCCCGCGGGTATATGAGGCGGGTACTAATGTACAACTGGCTTCGGTAGATTACCGACTGTTTTGTACTGATTTTACCACTAACGATAAGCGAAGCACTACCCGTTGGATCATCTACGGCTTAGTCACTAAAGATGCATTTGATGCTGAAAAGAAGCGGATTCCGTTTTTAAGTCTGGTTCTGCTTTCACTGGGTTTGCTGCTGCTGCTCTTTTCTATGCCACTGATGAAGTTGTTCTTCATGAGTTCTATTGAGCGACTACATCGTCAGGATGCTTTACTCACTCCACCAACCTTTATTGTTTGTTCGGCTATTTGCTTACTGATTATGTTGACTGTGAGTAAATTTTATCTGAGCGATATTCCGAGGGTAGATACTCGTCTGAAAAAACTGGCGAATGAAATTAGCCGCAACTTTCAAGATGAAGTACAAGACATCTATCAGTTAGCTCAGCAGATGCCGACCGACGCTGCCCTCCTTGCTTCTAACAAGTCCATTAGTATTCCAAATGCCGTAGCGAATAATACGACTAGCTTACCTGACTTTAACCAGTATCCTTTCTTACGCTCAGTATACTGGCTTAATGGGGAGGGAAAACAGAAGTTTGAATACTCTATGCTGGATAGCGAAGATCGAGATTATACCGAGAAGAAACTGCCTGATTTTGCCAACCGCTCTTACTTCCGGGTGATGCAGCAGGGCGAAGGTTATTCATTGGTAGATAAAGATACACTGGCCTATTTACAATCTATTGTGTCCTGGACTACCGGCGAGCCGGTTAGTGTATTTTCCGTCGCCCTATCGCCTGATAATTCGCTTGCTGCCCGAGGAAGTAAAAATTCTTCAGTACTAGCGATTTCCACCGTTCTTCAGTCAGTCACCGACCCAGTGCTACCTCCAGGTTACAGCTTTCATATTATGGATGAGAGTGGGCTAGTACTTTATCATACCGATCGGCAGAAAAATCTTCAGGAAAACTTTTTAGAAGAAATCGCTGATAAACAACCGCTGATGGCGGCAATGGTTAGTCGGTCTACTACTACTACCGATATTTCTTATTACAACCGAAATTATCGGGCTCGTTTACAGCCAATGCCAGGTACCCCTTGGTGTTTAGTTACTACCTATGATACTGAGTATCTGGAAAGCCCGTATCAATATATTCTGACTTTTTGCACGTTGGGTATTATTCTAATCTCCCTGATTTCAGCCCTGCAATTTGTTTCCATTGCCCTTCTATACCATCGTCCTTCCAAACTCAAGCGAACATCTGTGGCTTTTAAGTGGCTCTGGCCCTACCAGAATACACTAACTCCCTTGAACAAAAAAAACGATATGCAAAAGCCCCGCACGGTTCGGTACGGGATAATTTTCGTTTTGAACCTGGTATACGGTCTGCTTCTGATTTTTTATAATCAATCAGCAGATGTTTCGCTGCCGGTAGCTATTGCTAGTTTCTTGATGGCGATTGTACTTTCCTACACAGCTACTTTTGCTCTCTTGCAAGAACATCGCGACCGTCGGTACAAAATGGTGCTGATTGGCTCGGTTTTACTTTCGCTGCTGGTACTGCTGATGAGTATTTTACTAACGATGGGTGAAAAGTTCGTTGAGTGGCCGCACTTACTGATGTGGGTGGGAGTAGTTGGTTTGGTACTAGGCTATGTGAGCTGGAAGGCTCTCCAGTCTTCGGATAGCAATAATGCCGTTGAAGAAAATCAGTGGATTAGAACAGTCTTGCAAGTCGGAGTGGTTATGTTAGGACTGTTACTTTTGGGTGGGTTAATTGAAATTAAGCAAAATACTAATATCCTTCAGCAGGGTTTTGTTTGGGCGATTCTTTATCTGATGGCTTTATTGGCATTTATTGTCGGAAACACCCGGATAAAGTCTTCTGCCGTAGCCGAGGGGCAAGCAAGATCATCTGCCCAGGTTAGTGGTTTTACTTTTTCGATAAATCGATTATTTGATAAGAAGCTTGGGCAAATCATATCTCAGATTCTTACTCGACACGGCTACTGCCTGATGGTTTTCTCGTATTTGGTATTGAGCAGTATTTTGTCAGTCTGGTTTCTGTTTAGCAAAACCTACGATTATGAGAAACGTATCTGGAGCAAGTACAGCTTGTATCAAATTAATCAGGAGCTGAATAAGCGAGAAAGCCGACTACATGCTTTGTATCAGCGTAATAATTCTGCTTATCACGCAGTGAATGAAAAGTACGGGCGATACCAGCGAGCTAAAAACAAAGCACTTTATTATCAGGCTCTAGGTATCGATAGCGGCTACCAGGCCGAAACGGAAATGCCATTGCTAAAAACTAACTTTGATGAGCTAGTCTACCAGATTCGCCCAGCAGTTACCACCCTATCGGGACTTACCAATGGGTTTGTTGGGCAGCAGGGAGATGATTGGGTAAGTCAGTCTTTCCCGAATAAGGTTTCTGTTACTTTCCCTGAGAGTCATTATTTTGATGAAGCTGGATTTCTTACTTTGAGCATGAGTCCATCGGTGTTTCTCAATATGTCCTGGGCTAATCTCAAAGTGCGCCACCTAGTACTGCTAGTTGTGTTCGCCTTGCTTTTGTTGGGTATTTACTATCTACTCAAATTCAGTATTTTTCGGCTATTTGGGGTACAGGCATTTCATTTTCAGAAGGTCATTCAGGTGGATGACCAGTTGATGATTGAAGAGCGGGAAAATCCAAAGTTGAGTAGATCAATACAATCCCCCCATAAGTTTATCATTTCTATGCCCTTTGCCGGAACCAGGGAGTTGTACGAAAAACCCGGAATTAAGCATAAGCAGAGTTATGATGAAAAATTTGATTTTTCTCAAGTACTAGAGAATACAGTGTTTCCTCTGAAGAAGGAGAAGATTCTGCAATTGAAAGATAAAGATGTGGTGCTAGAACATTTTAGCTACGGTATTGAAGATCCGAAGACGAACGAGCATCGATTATTTCTACTAGAAAACCTACTGGCTAATGGCAATCGGGTAACCATTATTTCCAAGCTTGCTCCGATGCAGCTCACGGCTAAGTTTGAAGAGATTATTGAGAATGCGGCTGATCCTCGCGAGGTAGAAGACCTGGAAACCCGCGTCTCGCGCTGGAAAGATATCTTATCTAGCTTCGTGAAATTATACTACTCGGAGTTGGTATGCAGCCGAAACCGCCGTCGGCTGGGGGCAGAAGCTACGATAGCGGAGTTGGTTTACCACGAGATGAGCGTCAACAAGCCCTATTTCAGGCGTATGGATGGTACGCTGGTAAGCAAATGGTACGAAGATGATGAGCAGAATAAAGCGGATGAACGAAAGAAGGGTAAAAAAATAGAGCTTAGTCCGCTGGTAAAGCAACATATAGAGCAACACAGCGATAATGAAGATGCCAAAGAAGAGATTTTGCTAAAAATCCAGAGTATGGCGCAACCCTTCTACTTTTCGCTATGGAGTACTTGCTCTAAGGAGGAAAAATACGTGCTCTACGATTTAGCTGACGATGGGTTTGTGAACACCAAAGACAAGTCGGTAATGCTAGCCTTGATGGAGAAGGGGCTGATTTTTTACGATGAGTCATTTCACATTATGAATGAGAGCTTTCGCAACTTTATTCTTTCTAATATAAAGCCTGCTGAAGCTTTGGAAATGGAGCAGGCTGCCCGAAAGAATGGGCGATGGAGCGTATATAGTACTGTAATTTTACTGCTTATTGTAAGCTTAGTTTTCTTCGTAGTATTTGCCCACGAAAGTATTGTTAATCAGTTTGTTGCCCTACTGGCTGGGGTAACAGCAGCTGTGCCCTATTTGCTCCGTCTGGTAGGGCTCATCGGTCTTTCTGGCGGAAATCGTGAAAGTGCTGCTTGAAATAGTAGGAACTTGATTAATCGCGCGGCGAACCGTCAAGTTCCTACATTATTTGGTTTAGAAAGAATGTTTTACATCTGAACTCATCATTCACATCAACAATCATCAATTATCCCTCACCCACTACCCATTTCATCGAAACCTTTTTATATTCGTCTCGTTGAACTTGAAAAATCAAACATTATGGAAGCATCTACGCCCACTACTCAGGATTTAGAAAAAGAGATTACTTCTTTGGAAGCCCAATTAACCGGGGATATGTTTACGGATATGGAAATCCGCGACAAAATTCATAATCTGAAAATGAAGCTCACGGGCACCAAGCCAATAGACTCGCAGATTGACTGCGTAGGCTGCGGAAGCTAATTTACCCACTCAGCAAAGCCGGACTCATTCCGGCTTTTGTTTTTGTCAAATTTCCGGATTTCATATTCGGCATTTCCCTGTTGCTGACAAGGCTAGTTTCTTAATGTATTCATATAGTCAGGATGACTACAGTCTGCTCAAGACCTGGGTAAAACATAAGTGTTTATCTTACCTCCCTGAAGTTGGAAAGTGAAGAGATTAATGCCATATTAGACTGCTCTTCGCAATTTGAATGAAACTAGATTATTCGCTTACAAACGACTGCAAACGTTTTCAATCATTTAAGCAATTAGAAACGGATATGATTAAAGGTGTCGATATTATGATAATGAATGTTGTTTATATACTATTTTCATCAATAAATCAGTCTAGAACACTGTAGATATATGACAAATAAACGTACCGGTGCGTTTATACAGTTGTTGTATGGCATTAGGTTCTATGCATCATGATTCTATTTACTTTTTATGAATATTATTTTATGTTTTACATAAATTTTTATTTATTTGCAATAAATAAAATCTATACTCATGAAAAGAAACAAAATAATTCAGGCCACATTGGCGATCAGCAGATTCTCTTTTTGGTTTTTTATAGTTCTATTGACGGTATTTGTTTTTATAATAGTCCATTCAATTATTTCACCTGAATCTTATGCCAATTTCCAAATTTTGAATGACGGTAATACGCTTACTTTTGACTTTAAGTATTGTCCTGAATGCGATAGCAGTTCAAATGGTATCCTCCTTTCTGAGATTAGCCAGTCAATAAAACTCTGGATACTATTTCGCTATTCTTCCATAATTGTGCTTCTTATATTAATTCAATATGAAGGAATCAAAATTTGGAACTCAGTCAAAGAATATAAGACTTTCTATACTCAAAACAAGTTACATTTCAAGCAAATAGCGAAATATGCCTTAACAATCTTCATAATAGGAATCTTTAATTTCATTGACGAAGGACAAAACGGTATTGGCTTAGAAATAGGTTTACCGATAGTTTGGGTGGCTTTCGCTCTCTTCAGTCTGGGTCTCAGTGAAATATTTAAAGAAGGACAACTCCTACAGGAGGATAAGGATTCTATAGTATGAGTATAGTTGTGAATTTAGATGTAATGCTGGCGAAACGCAAAATGAAGCTAAAAGAAGTAGCTGAGATTATTGGCATATCTGAGACTAATCTTTCTTTACTGAAAACTGGTAAAGTGAAAGGTATTCGATTCAACACCTTAGATAGCATATGTGAAATATTGGAATGTCAACCTGGAGATATATTAGAATACATTCCTCAGAATTCATAAAATTAATATTCCATTTCCCTACTAATGGTGCACTTGTAAGTGAAAACGCCATACAACAAATACTATCATCCATAAGCTAACTGAGCTATTTTCAAAGGCTAGTGGGATTGGATACTTTTAGAAATATTTGAAAAGTCCAGCTTACTGATGATAGTTGGTTGGCGTTACTTGCTATAAATTAGGAGTTAAAATGATACAATACAGCAAAACGCCTATAAGACAATACGAAAACTTCATAAGAGATATTTTAAATAGTTCGGTCAGACGAATCAATTGGGAAAGCCTTGAAGAGAAGGGTGATATGTTTGTCGATAAAATTCAGTCACTCTTTAAGACTGAGAACAGCATGAGTTGGAGTTTCTATTGCTCTAGTTTAGACACTCTAGGAGATTCAACAATGGCTATTGTATCATTTCAGAATTACAGGTTTAAGAGAAGAAATGAAGTAACTGGGGGAGAGCAGTATTTGAGACTATATGGACTACTAAATGCTGTTTATATCAATTATGGTGCTTTAATGTCTTTAGCTGAGCTTGTAAAAATAAAGAACGTAGACATTGAGGCCACATTCAAAAATACTAAGATTTATTTTTTGAGAAACGCTCTTGCGGCTCACCCTACGAATTTTAATGAAAATGGGAGAATGGTAAATTATAAGGTCGCAAGATTCTCATTAGAGAATGAAAGACAATTAGTAGTTATTAATTCTTCTAATAAATTCGTGAATTATGATTTAAATTCAAGTATTAATGAATACATCTCATTGGCTGAATCGCTTTTGTACAAGGTGTGTTCTAAGATTGTACAGCTAAGATATGGATCTAATAAATCTAAAGTGTCTAATCTTTTAGAAGAGCTAGACAAAATAAAAAGTACAGCAAGTAACACTATGCAACCGCCAACCTAGTGAAAACGAGCCAGGACATTGACTGCTTCAACATAGGAAATTGATACTCGGAAGTAAAATGCCAACAAACCCGGCCTGACGGCTGCATTAGACGTTACTTACAGAAATCACTAAACCGTAGTCCGTTCTCTGAAATCCTCCGCCTCTTGGAAGATATGTTCTTTGCGTTTATGATTCATTCTGTCTAGCGTGGCGATCATCATAGACATGCGCTGGTTTTCGGCAAATACTCTTCGGTGGTGGTCAATAAAGCTCCAGTAGAGTCCGTCTACCGTATTAGCCCAGTCCTTACTCTTTCGGTAGTTGCTCATTTTGCTGATGTAGTTGGAAGTAAAGCTTGGTAACAAAAGAGCCTTTACCTGCCGTTTTTATATTTTTCTACGTCTCACTTTATTTTTATTGATCGTGATGAACTCATTCTTTCCATCAGTTTCAATAGTTGTCAAGGTGGTTCTAAGAAAGGATACAATCATGTCATAGTCCTCCTTATCGTATCGTAAAAAGATAACCGTTAAGCCCGATAGTTGATGGGAAAAAATCCACTCGCCAAAATCCTTATCTTCTGTAATTAAGAGCTGATTTTCTTGTCTGGCTAAGGCGATAATGTCTTCGTCAGCCATGCCAGCATTCGTTTCTTGTATCCAAGTTATCTGATAGCCATCTTCTCGTAAGGCTTTTACTAAATTTCCGTTCAGTCCTTCATCAGCCAAGATCATGATTACGCGCTTTGAAGCGTATCTTCACTTTCCATCACGGATACAGCGTAGCTGGCACACGCCATAATATCTTCTTTAGTGATGTGGGGATACATCTCAATAATCTCATCAGATGAATATCCACCAGCAATTTTTCGCAGGATTAGTTCAACAGTAATTCGGGTGCCTTTAATTACTGGTTTGCCCAACATAACTTTTGGGTTTGCAGTTATTCTATCCTTATAACTCATATTCTTTTTCTTCGAAGTTCTTTCTTTTTTCTTTAAATGGCAAGTGATGAACAATACTACTATTTCTCAGTCGTCCGCTTCCTAAACTCTTCCGCCTCTTGGAAGATATGTTCTTTGCGTTTATGATTCATTCTGTCTAGCGTGGCGATCATCATAGACATGCGCTGGTTTTCGGCAAATACTCTTCGGTGGTGGTCAATAAAGCTCCAGTAGAGTCCGTCTACCGTATTAGCCCAGTCCTTACTCTTTCGGTAGTTGCTCATTTTGCTGATGTAATTCGATCCACCAATGTAGGGTTTGGTAGCAAACGTTCCGCCGTCGGCAAATTGGCTCATGCCGTATACGTTGGGTTCCATCACCCAGTCCGAAGAGTCTACAAACATCTCCATAAACCACTTGTACACTTCGTCGGGATGCACTTCGGTAAGCAGCATAATATTGCCCAGTACCATCAGCCGTTCAATATGGTGCGTATAGCCGTGTTCAACTACGCGCTTGATACTATCGTCTAGCGGAGGAATTCCGGTGGTACCATCGTACCAGCAGTCTTTTAGCTTGCGCTGGTTTTCAAAGAAATTACCGCGTAAATCGTGGGTGTGGTACATGCCCCGCATAAACTCCCGCCAACCCACAATCTGCCGGACAAACCCTTCTACGCTCGGATAATGAACATCATTCTTCTCAGCGTACTCTAGTGCCGAATTAATCACTTCTTTAGCTGTAATCAGTCCCAGATTAATGTAGGGCGAAAGCACGGAGTGGAACAGAAAATTTCGTTTCGAGTCAATGGCATCCTCGTAGGGGCCAAAATCAGTAAAACGGTTTTCTAGAAAATCTTTTACCCGGTACAGTGACTGACGGCGGGTAGTTGCCAACCAGAAGTTTTGGGAATCGCCCGGGTGGTCGGGAAAGAGTTTATCAACTAGTTTGGCCACATCCTGTGTATGTTCAGTCCACTCGCTGTCGGGTTGGGCTGGGATGGTGATGTCTTTGGGTAACTTCTTACGGTTTTCTTCGTCAAACGACCATTTTCCGTGTTTAGGCTCATTTTGTTCATTCACTAGTAAGTTATACTTCTTCCGTTGCCCGGTGTAGAAGTATTGCATAAACGGTCGCTTAGAGTTATTGAGATACTCCTGAAAATCATCAACTGTATTATAAAATCCCGGAGAATCTACAATCGTTAGTTTCAGCCCTTGCTTCTGGCAAAAGTCTTCCATTCGCTGGGCAAAGAACTTGTCCTCAATGGTAAACATCACGAGCTCCTCAATGTGAGCGTACTTCTCTAGCGTCTGGATGAGTTTATCTTCATAAGAAAGTGTCTGATTTTCCTCAGAAAGCTTCCAGTAATTGGTCGGGTATTTTTCTTGTAGAAAATCGTGGTAAGAACGCATCGCCGATAGGAAGAGCATCAGCTTATGTTTATGGTATTTGAAATGGGTACACAGTCCGGCATCTTCTGCCATAAAAAATAGCGTATACTTATCGGGCTTCAGTGTTTCTAAGTTTGAAAACAAGCAGTTGCCCAGAATGACAGCAAGTCTGTGGTAGGTCATAGAAAAGTGTTAATGTGTTTGTGCGGTTACTGGGGCGATCCCACCGCGTAATATTCGTGTGTTCAGGTAGTTCTAGGGTTGACATTTGTACTTGAACACGAGGACACTCACTATGTTTGGCAGACATCCATATCGTGAATTACCTCATTGATAAGCCACGAGAAGGTAGGAGTATTTCGCATCTGTGAGAGCTTAGAGCATGAGATAGAGGCGGAAAAGACTATCGCGATTGAGTTGCTCTTCTATTAAGAGAGCATTTGAGCCAGGCGATTATGCTACCAAAAGTCTACTAGAAGACCAGTTATTCAAAGCAAAGGATCGGGCTCACCACATTGAATACTTCTTAGGAGAGGACTTATTGGCAGTAGGTTTCCTACACGATGAACAAGAAGCTGAACCTGCTGAGTAATTCGTATTCTAGCTAAAAACATAAACGCCAAGACTATAAATGGTCTTGGCATTTTTTTACTCCCCCTTTCTTAAATTTCTTACAGTAGTAGTCCTATTTTGCTGTAATCTTAGAGAGTGCTCAAATCATGTGATTTTATAACCTTCTTATCTATCATATATTTACTCCTATCTCATCGATAAAATTCTTCAATACTGATTATTAGCATAATATTTATTAAGTATATTCTAGAAAAAATTAAAAAATTATGAATGAATTAACTAACTATCAGTATATTATTAATATATTTAATTTTGGTAGAAATATAATTAGATGAGTAAAAATACCTTTATTTAACTATCATAATGACATTTTGGAATTATGTATGAGCAATATATAGTATTGTTTCAATATTTTTTGCATAAGTAATAGAAGAAAAATTTTTTAAAAAAAGTTGATAATAATTAATATAATTACACATATTTTTTATCATATTTACACTTATAGAGAGTGGGATATATCAACTGCAACCCAATTGAGATAACCTTATTTTTAATTTTTTCAAATTTTAATCCCATGAAAACGAGTAAATTATTTTATTCATCGCTCCTAATCATTGCTCTTATTGTATCGTTAGTATCCTGTCAGGAGGAGGAACTAAGTACAACAGATCAGAATACTGACGCCCGGCCTGCCCAAGAGGCACATGAGGTAGCTTTAGCTTTAGTCGATTTAGGCGATGCGCCGGCTACTGATGAGGGTGCGAAAGCCTATCAAGAAGGTTTTGACAACCTAACCTTTGAAGAGTTAAATGCTTTTTATAAAGTACTTTACGAAAGAGCATTAGCAGATGCCTTAACTGAGAATGATCTCTCTCAACAAGCAGCTATTGAAAAATGGTACGCTCAACGCCTAGAGGAAAATCGGTTAGCCATGAGTCTATTCGATGTACCAACTAATCGGCTAAATGAAGAGCAATTGAACAAGTTGAGTAGCCAGAAGAAAGAAAATATTGTTGATGGAAAAAATGCCATTATCAATGCTCCTAATGATTGCCCATTCGTTAGATTTGACTTAAGATCGCAATCTACCAACCGCAGTGGTACTTTTTTTATTCGTTCTACTAATAATATGTTTGTTCAGAACGATCTACCAGAACCAGGAGAGGATCCCGATTGTGACTGCCAGATAGCTTTCCCTACTATTGATCGTAATTTCTCATTTGTTTTTGGAACTACTAACCGTATGCGTAACTTACTTGATCGGAATGATTTCCGAGGTTTTGGTGGCACTGTACTTAGGCGCATAGTTCCTAGTGGTGCTAGTGCGGGCACCTATATACTGATTGGGGTAGGTCGGGCTGGTCTCATTGTCGGTGCTAACTATGCAAACTGCCAACAGGTTGCTGATGACCTTGTCTTAAGCCGTCTCCGGCGTCAATAATAAATAGACTTATTTAAATCCAAATTGCAGTTTATCCCACTCATAAAGTAAAAACATAGAAAGCTTGGCGAGTTTCGTCAAGCTTTCTATGTTTAGTGCTCCGGACAGTATATAGAAAAGCAATCTGACAAAGATATTACAAGACACTTACTTGCATAGTAAGTTAGAGCAGTTAACATCTGTTTAATCTGGTTTTGTCAAATAGTGAGTAAAGCCTACAAATCTAATAGACCATCGGGTAACTTGACATAGACTAGTTGTTGCGCTTTGTCTACTTTTGGAACAAGAGAATCATTGATCGGAATCAGTATTTCTTTACCCTGATATTCCATGACAATCAAGTCCTGGCTTCCTCCAGTGTACACATCCTGCACTTTGCCCAAATAACCTCGTTCTTCATCGGTCACTTGAAAACCGATAATCTCGTGGAAGTAATATTTTCCTTCACCTAAATCGGGTAGCGCCTCAAGGGGTAGATACAAACTGGCTTTAACCAGCTCCTGAGCTTGCTCAATGCTATCAATATCTTCAAACTTAACCAAAGCGTGCTTGGCCTTAATATCAATGGTATCGATAAAAAAAGGAATCAATGTTTTAGAGTTCGTTAACTCCAAAAACACTGATTCCAATTCCTGATAGGGAGTTGGGTCGTCTACGTCTAAAATCACGCTAACCTCTCCCAGTAATCCGTGCGTTTTGCTGATGTACCCTAGTTGATAACAATCATCAATTCGCATGAAATCTATTTTTCCTCTTTCTCTTCTTCTGCTGCTTCCGAGTCGGCTTCATCCGAAGTGGCTTCATCCGAAGTAGCATCTTCTGCTTTAGCTTCTACTTCTTCAGTTGCTTCTGCTTCGGCAGGAGCTTCCTCCGTCTTAGCTTCAGGCTCTTCAGCTTGAGATTCTTCGCCAGCAGCTACCTCAGCGGTGGCATCTGATGCTTCCACTGCCTCTTCAGGGGTAGCACTAGCTTCCTCTTTGGCAGGCGCTTCAGTTTCTTCAGCTTCTGCGGCAGGAGTTTCCTCGGCTTTTACCTCAGGTTCTGACGCTGCTTCTTCTACTTTTGGTTCAGCAGCAGCTTCTGGCTCTTTCTCCTCAACGGGCGCCTCTTCTTTGGCTTCGGCTTCAGGGGCCTCTTCAGCCTTAGCTTCTTCCTGAATAGGAGCAGGCTCTTCGGTAGTTGTCTCGGCTACTGCTTCTTCAGTCGGTGCTTCCGCAGCCTCAGCGGTTGCCTGAGGTTCAGTGGCTTCCTCGGCAGGAGCCTCTTCAGTGGTTTCGGCATTAGCAGCAGCCTCAGCAGCTTCTAATTCAGCTACTGCCACAGCATTAGCTTCTTCTAGCTCTTTGCGACGAGCTTCATTCACTTCCCGTTCGCGTTTCATGCGTTCAGCTTGCTCTTGTTCTTGCTTTTTAGCTAACGAGTCTTTCTTACCTTCAATCTTGGCTTCTTTCGTCTCCTTCCACTCGTTAAAACGTTGGTCAGCTACCTCTTGCGTGATAGCTCCTTTGTTAACACCTATCTGCAAATGCTTGCGAAGCATGATGCCTCGGTACGATAAAATCGCCCGCATTGTGTCAGTAGGCTGGGCACCTTTCATTACCCAATCCAGCGCCTTATCATCGTTCAAAACGATACTGGCGGGGTTCGTATTAGGATTATAGGTTCCTAATTTTTCAATAAAGCGACCATCTCGTGGTGCTCTGGCATCGGCTACGACCACGTCGTACATTGCCATCCTTTTGCGTCCTCGACGCGATAATCTGATTTTTACTGCCATAGTTTTGTTTTGTTAAACATACGTGGATCACGTCCACTTGTCGTAAAAAGATTGCAAAGATACTGATTTTGAGATAAATCGCACTCTCACAACCGACTTTTAACTTATTTTCTCCAATGCACATTCCCTAACTTTTTTAGAATTGATGATTTACCTGTAAATTACACACTATGAACACTACCAACCGACGAGATTTTTTGCTAAAAAGCGGGGCTGTTATTGCTGGAAGCAGTTTAGCGACTGCCTGTTCTACCGGAGATTCACCTCAAAAAGCACAGGCCCCTTATATCAATTTTAACGATACCTTCCGGTGGAAGATGGTCACCACTTGGCCGCCCAATTTCCCTATTCTGGGTGAAGGCTGTAATCAGTTTGCCCAGTGGGTGAAGGAAATGTCGGGAGGGCGAATGGAAATTACAGTATATGGTGGAGGAGAGTTAGTTCCGGCTTTAGAAGTTTTTGATGCAGTGAGTAGCGGAGCAGTAGAAGTAGGGCACGGAGCAGGCTATTATTGGGCGGGTAAAATTCCGGCTGCCCAGGTTTTTGCTACGGTACCTTTCGGTATGAATGCCCAGCAGATGAACGCTTGGTATATTGGAGGGGGAGGTACGGAATTGTGGCAAGAAACCTACCGAGATTTTAATCTGATCCCTTACCCCGGTGGCAATACCGGAATGCAGATGGGGGGATGGTTCAATCAGGAAATTCGTACGCTAGAAGATATTCAAGGATTGAAAATGCGGATTCCGGGCATTGGCGGAAAAGTGTTTAACCGGGCAGGAGGCACGTCGGTACTAGTAGCCGGAGGTGAAATCTACACCAATCTAGAGCGAGGAGTAATTGATGCTACCGAATGGATTGGCCCGTTCCATGATTACCAAATGGGTTTTTACCAGGTGGCGAAATATTATTATTATCCGGGATGGCACGAACCCGGTACTGCTTTAGAATTAACAGTCAATAAAGAAAAATACGAAGCCCTGCCCAGCGATCTGCAAAATATCATTGCTACCGCAGCTGAACGGTTGAATAACTGGTCACTATGCCGTTCGGAAGCCATGAACAGTCAGTACGCGGTAAAACTAGCTGAAGAAGAAGGAGTGCAATTTCGTCGCTTTCCCGATGATGTGCTGGCTACTTTCCGAAAGTATAGCGAAGAAGTAGTCGCTGATTTAACTGGGCAAGACCCTCTAGCCAAGCGAGCGTATGAATCCTACGCTACTTTCCAGCAGCAGATGGCGCAATATACTCCGTACAACGAACAGATTTACCACAGTAATTTCGGTGCGCTGGCTTAGTGATATTGAAAAATCACACATATTCTGACAAACAATTTTTGAAGTTGGTTTTATTAGAGTTACTCACAGAAGATTCTGATAAAATCACAGCTTCACATGGTCGAGCACCCAGTGACCTATATCAGAAACGGCAAGTCCAGCAATAAAAACAGTAATGCCATACTGATACTCCTGTGCCCAAGGCCAAATGCTCCAGGTGGCTCCTAGCAGGGTTTGAGCAGCATATTGGACGATTAGAGCAATTCCTATCAGATATAAAACTCGAGTGGCGGTGCCAATAAGAGGTGTGTGGCTGATACCTCGGTGGCGAAACAACATAGCGTAAGGATACCACAAAAAAATCCAAAGATAACCAACCCCCAGTGACCAGCGCAGTAAAGTGGTTTCAGAGACAGTATGTTGACGCATATCCAAATCAGGACTCATAAAAATTCCGAAGAAGCAACCAATTCCTGCTAACCAAGTAGTTAGTATATCGTGCTGACTAAGTTCCCATGCTGCCCAAGCTACTACCGGGGTGAGTAGCAACGTTCCGACGTTATGTGTTCTTCCTGCCGCCATATTATTCAAAAGAGTAACTGTACAACGTCCCAATTGATGAAATGATTGCCTAGTTATTTTTTCTACGTAATAAAGAAGTGAGTTCACTAAGGCGGTTTTGGGCTATTATCTTGTTAAGCTCTAGCTCTATTTGCCGATAATCACCCACGCTGCCAGCGTGATACATCTCTAAAAAGGGAGTTCGATCTAAAATGTTAGCCAGCAAAGTTTCCGGATTAGGGGCAGTTTCTAGAGCAGCGTATTCAGTGTAAGTGATGGACAGAAAAGCGGTGTTAGGACTGACCCCCTGCTGATCCCAATAATAGCCTTTGTCCAACAGCACGGGATATCGGTAGCTATCTCCCTGACGAACATCACTAGGAGCTGGGTAAGCTACAATTCGTGAGCCATCATTGGACAACCGCACTGGTACATACTGAGAATAATCAGCTTTGGCTTGATAGATAATAACTGGGGCAGTAGAGGTAGTTTGGGGCATAGTAGTTCGTTGGCTACAACTTACTAACACACTTAGCATCAGTACGGAAATATAAGTTCGTAGGGAGTTCATAGCTAATCTTTCAGTAAAGAGTACGTCTGGGATTCACCTGTCTTCCACTGGCAACGCAGTAAATATAATCCTGACGGTAACTCTGATATGTCAACTCCGGACTGCTCACTATGCCACTCTACCTTTTTTAGAACTACGCCCTGACCGCTAATGATTTCTATGATCTCCGGTGTTTTACCATTGAAATGGAGGAATAATTGATTGCGTACCGGATTAGGGTATATCGTCAATGGCAAAGTAGGTGCATCCTCAGAGATACTGGTTACAATCGCGTTAGGATCAAGCTCACTAGATTCGTCAGGCGTTTCAGAATTTTGAGAAGGTGATGTCTCAGTATTGACAATGGCAAAGTAATTACTTTCAGCGCGAACAGTTGTATCGCTGCTGTTAAAAACAATGAGTTGATACTGCTCTCCTGCGGTTAGAGAGTCAGGAATATCCCATTGGTAAGTACTATTATTCGTAATTTGTTCGGCAATGGCCAGATGGTACTGGTCTTGTTGATACAATGCCAGCGTGATTGGTTCAGTAAAATTACTTTCCCAATTAATTGTTTGAGTGCTGCCTACGGCTAGCGTATCCCAATCAGTATTAGTTAGGGTGATGGAAAGCTGTTCTTGCCGGGTAATTTGAATATCTAGAGCATAAGTACCTTGCTGTCCGGCAAAGTAGGGGGCAATCCAGAACATGAGTGTTCCTCCATCTTCTACTATCACCTTAGAGTCTAGCTGGGTATCAAACGCTTCCGACCACTCATCCGACATTTTATAAGATAATACTACGTCACTGGTATAATCTTGTCCGTCGTTGCTATCGAAGCTATCGTGTACCCGGGCAGTAACTTCATAATCATATCCTTCGGGCAAAATCACTTTATAGTAATCATAATCTACATCGGTATGCTGATTAGTACCCTCAGTTTTTATGCTGATCGTTTCTTCATCCATGCTGCTAACCAGCGTAAAGGCTTTGGCTTCACTATCGTTATCTTCGTAAGAATCAGCTACTGGTGGTGGGGTTTGTACAACAATTCTCTTCGGATGAGTGAAACCACCGCTGGCCAGAATGGTGGCCTCTTCAGTAGTAGCACTCCACACTACGAGCAAATAGGTACCTGGTTCTAAATCTAACCCATCGGAGGAGATAGTAATATTCTGAGATAAGGTGCTACTAGGAGCTAATGCAGAAATAGTTACCGATCCAAGAGTAACCTGATGTCTGCCTTCAAGGCTATACAGTCCGGCAGCTACCGCCCCACTAAATGTGCTTGATCCAGTGTTTTCAACGTTGAAGGATAAATCAAAAGCTTCGTATTGCGTAATAGTTTCTGAAGGAAGCACTAGCTCAGTGGTTAGAGCGATGTCATTCTCAGAATCGAGAAATTCTATATCGGTGTAAGCAGCGTAAGTGTCACTATCAATTAGCTGCCATTCTTTCCCAGTTTCTTTTTGTAAAACTGCCAGCTGGTAATTTCCGGGAGATACAACGGGTAGTCCCCCAGTCGTGAGGGTGACTCTAACAAAGGTGTTAGGTCGTAAATCAGTAATGGCAATGCTATCAATCACTTCCTGAAAATTGTTCTCGTCGAATACCACCACGGCAAACTGTCCGTTGAAATCAACATCCCCAAAATTGGCTACCGAGAACGTGACATCAAATGGCGCAGTAAACGGAATAGGGTTAGGGCTCACCTGCGTTTGTTCGTGCAATTCTAGCTCAGGCGTGATAGTTACTGGACTTTCAGCGGGCTGGATTTGATACACGATCTTTTGATTGCTATTGTAGCCACCGCTACCACCCCCTGTACCCAGGTCGGCAGGACTCAAATCACCGATGTAGTAGTAGCCATCCATGTATCCTCCCCACCCCCAGTTAAAATGGAAGAAGCCGTCTCCTTGGTAGCCGTCACACACAAAAGCATGTCCACCTCCAGTTCCAGAGCCTTCGTAGTAAATAGGGCGTCCTTCATCTAGTTCTGTCCTTAAAATACTGATCCACTCGGTATCAGTATAATCTGCTCGTTCAGCTATCTCTGCTTCGTACTGAAAGTATTTTCGTAAGGCTGGACGAACGAGTACCGCCCCAGCAGCACCACTTTCATTCACTCCATAATCCATTTCTACACTAACTCCACAGTGATAATTCAACTGGGCTACTGCCGAATTAGAGCTAAAAATGGCATCGGGCATTTGATCCCAGGCATATTCAGTTAAGCCAAAGTTAGCAGCCAGTGTTCCGTAGGTCGGGTGGTTGTACGAGTGGAAACCAATCCCTTTCTGAGGGTGTTGGTGGTGCTTCATAATTTGAGCCATTGCGGTAGCCACACAACCCGTTACCGTATGTTCTTGAGTTTGGGTATCATAGGGGCAGCTTCCATTATAGTGGGGTGACTGATTCCAGGTAGTGGTGAGTAGTGGGCCTACCGTAGTTGATTGTACCTCTAGTGACTCCCAGGCCTGAGCTATCTGGGCGGTAGGTTGTGGCTGTTGCTGTACTAGATACCTTAACTGCTTCTCATAACTGGCTACCCACTTAATGTAAGCTTGTGGTAGAGACTTTGAAGCGAATGAGCCTTGCTCAGAATACCCTAAAATAGGATAGGCAGCATCATCAGCCGATACAATGACAAAACCTCCCGAAGCCACGTTAAACACATAATACAGTGACTTAGGAGTCTGGCGAGCGTTGGCAGTAGCTACGGTAAATTGCTTGGTGTACGAAAGCGAAAGAATTGGTGACTGAGTACGAGCCTCTTTAGAAGATAGACTAAGAAAACGAGTAGCGACTGATTGGGCTTTTTTAGGAGAAACCTCAGCAGCATAGGTCGTTAGAAAGCAAAAAGAGAGACTGACACTAATGAGAAAGGTACGTATCCAGAGCATTGATCTTGTGTTTCAACAAAGATCCGATCTCTAATTATAGAATAAACAATAAAAATTATTAATTTATTACAATTGTAAGTGAATATAAAATTATAATGTCAGTGATATTAGTGTGAAAACAGATCAATTGCTACGTTGCTCTTTGATGTAAGTAGCAACTGTACCGACTGGAGCAAGCCAAATTCCGTTACTAGGATCTTGGGCATACCGTAATAATTGCTCTAGCATACTCACTTGGGTAGTTTGTCGTCCGGTTTCGCCAATATCGTGTCCTGCAAAAACAATCCATTGTTGGTTTTGCCGAGCAGTTTCAATAATATCTTTTACATTGGAAAAATCTAGTTCATCCATTGGCATCCCCATAAGTTGAGCCATATCGCAGAAACCCGGATCATTGGGAGCTTCATTGAGCCAACCTCGCCCTGTATTAAACAATTCAGCGATCAAAGGTACGTAACTCTGGGTATGTTCTCCGCGCCCTACAAATGTTTGTCCGCAGGGGTAAGCAAACTCAGTAGGCTTTACTCCTAGTAAAGTTTCGATTTCCTTGCTGGCTTGTACAAGCTCTTTTCGCATTTGAGAAAGAGAATACGATTCAATGGCCTTGTGTCTAGCCCAGGTAAAGTTTCCTGAGCAAGGGTGGTTTACCGAATGATTACCCATCTCGTGACCAGTTGCGGTAGCTTTTCTCCATTTTGACAGACGACGCTCCACGGCGCTGGGAACTAGATAAAAAGTAGCTTGCACGTCATACTTGTCTAATAAAGGAATTCCCACATCCACCTGGCTTGGGCGGGCATCGTCGAAGCTGAGACTAATAGCTACCTGTTTATCATCGGGCCACTTAATTTTATTAGTAGAACTAGTCTGTGCCAGACTGCAATGAAAATAGGTCAGGCAATAGATTAGGAAAAATCCAGTGAATAGGATAGGTAGAGTTTTCATAAATTTAATGAAGATGCTAAAAATTAGCTATAGGCGCAAGAGTTACCGCACTGGTAGCGATTTGCTTCCCAATGAGACAGTTTTAAAACATCAAAAAATAATGCTGCTTGGTAGTTAGAGGGCGAAAGAAAACAATACCAGCGTCGAATAAATCTGCCGATAAAGTCACCCGAGGGTGCTGAATAATTTTCTGCCAAGCCTGTTGCATCTCCACTGACCAGTGGATGTCATCAAAGATCAAAATACTTGTTTCATGAGTTTTAGTCAATAGTTGAGAAAAGTAGCGTAATGTAGGCTGAAGCTGATGATTAGCATCTACGTAAGCCAGATCAATCTGAGGCAATTCTTCCAGTAGAGCAGGTAGGGTCTGATCAATATTTCCTTCCCGTAACTTAATATTTCGACAATCAAAGTGTAAAAAGGCTTTAGTAGCGATACTAGCAATATCCGAAGAACCCTCAAAGGTGTAAATATTTGTGTCATGATTCGCTAATGATAAGTATAAAGAAGTAATACCGAGTGAGGTTCCTAATTCTACGACGTAACTAGGCTGTTGAAACTGAACTAAGCGATAAAGAAAACGCCCAAATTTGGGAGTGCTCAAAGAATGTCGAGCAATACTCTTAACCTTGCGAGAAGAAGACTGACTGACCAGCGAGGTAGCTCCTAAGGAGGGAATTGACACCCAATCTTCAGATTTCAGTAAGGTTTTACGGTGCTGTTCAATTGCCTGAAAATCAGAAGTGGGTGATCTCCCTTGGATAACTTTTTGGTAGAAATCATAAATAAATGGAGCCTGTAGAGAATGTTGATTAACAGCATTGAGCCAGTATTGCCAGTAGCCTGTCAATAGAGAGCGTCGCTGCCAGAGCGAGGACATAGCCAAAGTTAGTTAGATCGGTAAGGAGCAATCAGAGTAAATTCAGGAATGATGGCGTGAAACTGCTTACCATCCGTAATTCGTTCCATCAGAAAAGTACCCTTCATCTTACCCAAACCAGATTTAAGATTGCAGCCCGAAACGTACTGATGTTGCTGCTGAGGTTCTAACATGGGCTGCTTACCAATAACACCTTCACCTTCTACTTCTCGGAAAGGATAGCCAGCGTCTACAATTTTCCAGTGGCGGCGCAATAACTTTACAGTAAAATGGCTGTTATTCTCGATGGTAACGTGGTAGGTAAATACATAATGGTTCTGACTAGGATCAGAATAATCAGGTTGATATTCGGTTTCAATACTAACCTTAACGCCTTCAGTGATTTCAGTTACCATGCTACCCATTGTTTACGCGGAAAGATAATGATAAGTTTACAATAAACTACACAAAACACTATGGATGTACGCATTGCTCCTTCTTGGAAGGAAAAATTATCTGATGAGTTTAACAAACCTTATTTTGAGACTCTTGCTGAGTTTCTTCGGGCTGAGTATCGCTCTCAAACTATATATCCTCCCGGTAAAGAAATTTTTCGGGCCTTTGACCTTACTCCGTTTAATGAGGTTAAAGTAGTAATTCTCGGACAAGATCCTTACCACGGGCCAAAGCAGGCGAATGGGCTGGCTTTTTCAGTGCGGGACGGTATCACCAAACCACCTTCACTAATTAATATTTTTAAAGAAATTAAGAACGAGTACGATAAGCCCATCCCCAACAGTGGTAACTTAGAACGATGGGCGCAACAGGGAGTATTATTGCTAAATGCTACGCTAACAGTGCGAGCGCGACAGGCTGGCTCGCATCAGAAAAAGGGGTGGGAAGAATTCACAGATGCGGTGATCCAAAAAATTTCGGATGAACGGGAAAACACTGTATTTCTATTGTGGGGAGCTTACGCTCAGAAGAAGGGAGCAATCATTGATGAAGGTAAGCACCACGTACTAAAGTCACCCCATCCATCGCCCTTCGCCGCTGATCGGGGCTTTTTCGGAAACGATCATTTCAAAAAAGCTAACGAATATTTGAAGCAGCAAGGCAAAGAAGAAATTGAGTGGTAAATTTTACGAAAAAAAGAGAATGGAGGACGGAAACGGTGGAATGTATGAGCTTCCTTTTCCGTCCTCCATTTTCCTTTCTCCGTCTATCATTCAATCAAATTCAGCAGGCGGCTCCAGCGGATTTTGCTGAAGAAGCTCTCGTTCGGGTCGATAGAGAGCCAAATAAAGAAGGCTTTGCCTACAACGTGATCCTCAGGTACAAAGCCCCAGAAACGAGAGTCAAGTGAGTTGTGGCGGTTATCGCCCATCATGAAGTAGTAGTTCTGCTTAAAAGTATAAGTATCTACCACCTGGCCATCGATATAGAGTTTACCTTCCCGCTTCTCTACTTCATCGTGCCCTTCGTAGTACTTGATGACGTACTCGTACTTGGTAATATTCTCATCTGTCAAATCAATTTGCTGACCTTCCGCGGGTATTTCCAGCGGCCCGAAAAAGTCTGCATTCCACGGAAATACGCTCGGGTCAGGGTAAATATTACGATAAATCTGATCTTGAGAAGCAGTGACAGGTACAACACTCTCAACAAAGGGTAACTTTTCAAACTCAGCCGCTACTTCAGCAGTAGCCATCATGGTAGATTGATTAGGCGAAGTAGTATACTCAGACACTTCGTATCGTTCAAATACCCGATTATTAATGGTCTGATTAGCAGTGATGCGATATTCATATTGTACTCCTGGTGGGTCAGGAAATACATCGCTATTGATATAGACTTGCCGATCTTTGACCTCAATCACATCACCGGGTACGCCTACGCAACGCTTAATATAGTTAGTCTTCAGATCAGTAGGGTACTGATGTTCGGTGGGATAATTAAATACTACCACATCCCCCCGCTTTACGCTAGAGAAGCCCGGCAAACGATACTGCGGTAATTGAATCCAGTCAACGTAAGAGGGAATATCGGTACCCCAAATTTTTTGATGAGTAAGCGGCATTTGTAGTGGAGTTTTAGGAGTACGGGCTCCGTAATGCATCTTGCTTACAAACAGAAAATCACCTACCAGAAGTGAATTTTCCATAGATGGGGTAGGAATAGTGAATGCTTCCAGAAATAGCCAGCGGATGAAAGTAGCGGCAATTACCGCAAATACGATTGCATCTACCCATTCCCGGGTTTTAGATTTGGGAGCCCTCTGGCGGGTAGTGCTAGAAGTATCTTCCTTCTTTTTCTTTAGAAACGTTGCCATATATTTCAAATATCATTACCTGCTTCTAACAACAGTCTTGCGAAAATAGTGTGCGTTTGAGGAAATACCTATCATTTTAGAAAATCGTTCATGGTAAGTATTCCGCTTTTTTGTTGGGTTACAATCCACTCAGCAACTACTACTGCTCCTAAAGCAAATCCCTTTCGGCTGTGAGCCGTGTGTTTTATCTCGATAGTATCTTCTTCAGATTGATAATGGACAACATGGGTGCCCGGAACTTCTTTTTCCCGCTTGGCCTGGATGGGAAGGTGGTTTGCTTCGGAAACACTACCTTCTTGCAAAACCCAACTACTAAGGGGTAAATGTTCTAGCATTCCTTCGGCGATGGTGATGGCGGTGCCACTGGGGGCATCTTTCTTTTCAGTATGATGGGTTTCTTCCACGTTAGCCCGATACTGAGGATAGTCGCTGATAACTTTAGCCAGGTAGGAGTTTAGACGAAAAAATAAATTAACCCCAATACTGAAATTGGATGCATAAAAGAAGGTGCCACCCTTTTCTTGACAATAGTTTTCTATTTCTTTACGGTGACCCAGCCATCCGGTAGTGCCAGAGATAACCGGGATACCCCGCTCCAGGCACTGGCGAATATTAGCCACGGCAGCATCAGGTTGACTAAACTCAATGGCTACATTGGCCGCATCTTCTCCTAGTGTTTCCCAAACGTTAGCATTATCCTGGTCAATACGTTCAGTAATAATATGGTTACGTTGTAGGGCAATTTTCTCAATGGTTTTGCCCATTTTTCCGTAGCCGATTAGTAAAATACGCATGGGGTTAATACAGGCTTAAAGTGAAAGAAAGTCCGCAAGAGGGTATGGTAGGAGTAAGATGATCGGAATAGGCTAGTGCTGAGCCAGCCATAGGCTTCAAGTCCATACTAAGATCAGGGTTAATGTCAAATTCAATTAGATGAGCATCGGCAATAGCATCCATAATATTAAGAGCGTATAGCCCCGCCGTAAGAATAACCATGAAATCACGATTTCGTCGAGAAGTCTCCCTCGCTCGACTCAACTGCTCCCTAGTCTCGAAGCGATTAATAGCATTGGGAAACTCACTTAAAGGATTGGTTTCACCATTGCTAACAGCCCGCTCTGCTCTCAAAAAAAATTGATACTGGTCATTATTCCATATGATAAAGTATCCCATTGTGATGAGGCCACCGTAAATGATCGGGATTTTCCAATACTTACCATTGTAGGCCTGACCCAGACCCGGTAGCACTGCGGAATACAAAGCTGCCCGGCGAGGTATTCGAGGGCTAATCGATTGTATGACAATAGTATCAGGAGCTGCGGTACCGGGTTTGTTTACGCCTACGGCTCCTTGCTGGAGCTGAAGGGTATCTTCCACCACAGTAGTAGGATCAGGTGCTTCTTCTTCCTCTTTTTCTACTTGAGCTACGGCAATGGAAATACTCCCCAAGGCTAAGATCAACATCAGCCAGATCTTCACGTAATTCATGTTTGCAGTAATTCTAGAATTCGGTTCAAATCTTCAGTAGAGAGATAGGGAATTTTGATTTCCCCCTTTTCTTTACCCGTTGCTTTGATATGTACTCTAGTACCAAAATGAGAGGAGAGTTGGTTTTGGATGGACTGTAATTCTGGGGATACTACTGATGAACTGGAGACAGGCTTGGTTTTTTTAGGAGCAGCCAACTCTCGTACTAGAGCTTCCACCTGTCGTACTGATAAGTCGTCCTCCACAGCTCGTTGAAAGATATGTAATTGATGCTCTACGGTATCCACATTGATCAATGCCCGAGCATGCCCCATTGTGAGTCGGGTGTCGCGCAGGGCGGCCTGAATATCAGGGGGAAGCTTGAGCAACCGTAAGTAATTATTAACCGTGGATCGGTTTTTCCCAACCCGGTCGCCTAGTTGATCTTGGCGCAGGTCGCACTCAGAAATAAGCCGTTGATAGCTCAACGCAATCTCAATAGCATTGAGGTTTTCCCGCTGAATGTTTTCAATTAAAGCCATTTCCAGCATTTGCTGGTCGTTGGCCTTTCGGACGTAAGCCGGAATATGAGTTAGCCCCGCGAGTTTGGAGGCTTGTACCCGTCGCTCTCCCGAAATAATCTGATAGCGATCTCCACTGATCAGACGAACGGTAATGGGCTGGATAATCCCTTGTACTGCAATGGAGTCAGCTAATTCTTGCAGAGCTTCCCGATCAAAGTGGGTTCGGGGCTGAAAGGGGTTCACCTCAATATTTTCCAGAGGAATTTCGTTAATTGAGCTGTATTGTTTAGTGGGGCTTTCTCGGAGTTGGGTTTCCTGAGAAGAATCTTCCAGTAAGGCACCTAGCCCTCGGCCCAAGGCATTTTTTCGGCGAGTTGATCTTCCAGACGTTTTATTAACACTCATTCAAATAGTCTTTTGTTGCGTTGGTTCTAACTACTAACGCGCAAGTTGTCGATTTCTTTCTAATAATTCCTTAGCCAAGTTCAAATAGCTGATAGCCCCCTTACTTTCAGCGTCGTGCACGATGGCGGGCAGTCCAAAACTGGGTGATTCACTGAGCTTAATATTACGGGGTATCAACGTGCTGAATACCATTTGCTGAAAGTGGGCATTTACCTCTTCTACTACTTGGTTCGATAGCCGCAGGCGAGAATCATACATAGTAAGCAGTATTCCTTCAATCTCCAACCCAGGGTTCAATCGGGACTGAATAATTTGAATGGTATTCAGTAGCTTTCCCAAACCTTCTAAGGCGTAATACTCGCATTGTACTGGAATAACCACTGAATTGGCAGCAGTTAAAGAATTAATGGTAATCAGACCAAGTGAGGGTGAGCAATCTAGAATAATAAATTCGTACTCATCTTGTATAGGCACCAGCGCTTGGCGCATTTTCTTTTCTCGGTTCTCCAGACTAACCATTTCTACCTCAGCCCCTACCAAATCAATATGGGAAGGTAATAGATAGAGATATTCCAGCTCAGTAGGGACAATGGCCGAGCGTGTATCTGCCTCATCTACCATACATTCATAAATACTATCTTCTACCTCTTTGGGGTTAAAGCCCAGTCCGGAAGTAGAATTAGCCTGAGGGTCAGCGTCTACCACTAAGGTTTTATGTTCTAGTGCAGCCAGGCTAGCAGCCAGATTGATCGCGCTGGTCGTCTTTCCTACTCCTCCTTTTTGATTGGCTATTGCAATAATCTTACCCATACATGAAGCGTTAATAGTTTAGGCAGTGGGATGTTTTCGATGAAAATATCGTAAGTTTGCACAGTTACTTATACAAATCGCCTCGCAACTTTACTGATGAGTCGAGGCAAGAATAGTGTCGTACAAATATAGAAAGTTTAGGCGCACATTGGTACCGTGCCACGCCTAGCCTGGTAAAAAAAAACTAGCCTACTGAAAATCAGCGCGAAATACAGTAGTCAGCGTCCATGCATATCCTCAAAGTACAAGACCGATACTCTGAAAAAGAGTTTTTTCAATTTCCGTCCCAGCTTTATCAGGGTACTGCTCAATGGATACAGACTATGCCTCACGAGGAAGAAGTTGCCTTTGACCCAGAACAAAATCCCCTGCTTAAGGAAGGAGAAGCTTGCCGTTGGATTTTACAAAATTACCGAGGTAAGACAATTGGCCGGGTAGCTGCTTTCATTGATCGCCGAGGTGAAACAGCAACGGGGTTTTTAGGTTTTTTTGAGTGTATTGAACATAATCAAGCGGCTAATAAGCTACTGGGGGAAGGTGTCTACTGGTTAGGCAGTCAGGGTATTGAGGTGGTAAATGCTCCGGTGAACCCGAACAGCTTATTCCTAAAAGCAGGCTTGTTAACTGAGGGCTTTGATGAGTTGCCGGTGTATGGTTCTAATTATCATCCGGCTTACTATCAGAGCTTTTTTGAATCATTTGGGTTTGAAAAGCATTTTCGTCAACGTACTCATCAGATTGATTTTCAGACTATGCCTTTGCCAAAATCGGTAAAAGAAAAAGCCAACGCAATCATAAATAGCGATGGCTTCAGAATTGACCGTTTTTGCAAAGAGAAAGTGGAGACGATTTCTCAAGATATTGCCCTGGTATATAATCAGACATGGAGCGGTAAGCCATACTATAACGAACTTTCTGCCCAGCAAATCCAAGCTGAGTTACTGGAGTTACTCCCCTGGATTGATGAAGGCGTATTTTTGTTGGCCTACTATCACGATCAGCCCGTAGGGTTTTTCTTCAACTTGCCTAATATTAACTACACCCGAAAGCGAGCTGGTAAGGGGTTATTCCGCAAAATGCGGGAGGCTTATTTTCGAAATCAGCAACATAAGCACCTATTAAGTGTTTTATTGGGGGTTTTGCCTGAGTTTCAGCAACGGGGCGTGGCTTCTGCTTTAATCAAGACAGTACTAGATTTTTTAAGCAAGCACGAAATTCGATACGATAAAATTGAAATCAACCGGGTAAGTGATGATCAGACAGCCATCCAGCATTTATTGCAACAATTCAAGGGTGAGCCTCACCAGCATTATTGGGTTTACCGTAAATCTATTCCAGTTACTCAGTCGAGAAAAGTCAATCAGGAGTCGGCGACACTTAAGCAATAGTTTGTGATTGCAAAATTCTATAAATCAAATATTTACGTTATTAATTACCAACTTCCAACTAAATAAATATGAGTGTACTGGTAGTAGGCACCGTTGCCTTCGATGCTATTGAAACCCCTTTTGGTAAAACTGATAAAATAATTGGTGGCTCGGGTACGTACATTGCTCTAACTGCTTCGTACTTCACCAAGTCGGTGAACCTAGTAGGAGTTGTGGGCGAAGATTTTTTACAGTCAGATATTGCAAACTTTCAACAACACGGAATCAATACCAAAGGACTTCAAGTGAAAGAGGGCGAGAAGTCATTTTTCTGGGCCGGACGCTACCATAATGATTTGAACACTCGCGATACATTAGCTACTGATCTTAATGTACTAGCTGATTTTGATCCAATTATTCCTGAGGCTTATCAGGATTGTAAGTATCTGATGTTGGGAAATCTTACCCCAGAAGTGCAGCAAACTGTACTAAACCGGCTCAACCAACGTCCCGAACTGGTGATGCTCGATACCATGAATTTCTGGATGAACGAGCCTTTTTTACCGAGCCTTAAAGAAGTAATCAAGCAGGTTGACGTACTCTCTATTAATGACGAAGAAGCTCGAATGTTATCTGGGGAGTACTCGTTAGTAAAGGCGGCAAAATCCATTCTAGCTATGGGCCCTACCTATCTAATCATTAAAAAAGGCGAACATGGCGCCTTGCTATTTAATAATGATCAAATCTTTTTTGCTCCAGCTTTGCCCTTAGAGGAAGTATTCGACCCTACCGGAGCCGGCGATACTTTTGCTGGAGGATTTCTTGGTCATCTAGCGCAAACCCAAGATCATTCGTTTAATAATATGAAGCGGGCGGTCATCTACGGATCAGCCATGGCCTCATTCTGTGTAGAAAAATTCGGTCCTGAACGCTTAATGAATCTTTCGGCTGATACCCTAGAAGAGCGAGTGCAGGAGTTTGTCGATTTAGTGCAATTTGAGATTGATTATGCTTAATTTAAGCATAATTACTCACTGTACTGATCAAAAACACTTCTTTGTATTCTTTTTTTGAGTTTCTTCCTAATTATGTTTAGCTTGGGTGCGCGATGGGTTTTGTCAGGTTCTTACAAACTTCTGGGAAAACTACATACTATTTCTGATCTAACGTTTTTCCCTTTAAGTCGTTAACCTTCCAGACACAACTATTAATCACACTTCATGAAAGCAACTGCTGACCACTTGTTAAGCAGCGCATCTACCACGGAGATAATTTCCCGTTACGAAGCCGTGCGCCGACAAAGCGAACATTTATGCCAGCCTTTACAGCCCGAAGACTACGTAGTACAGCCAATTGTTGATGTAAGTCCACCTAAGTGGCATTTGGCGCATACCACTTGGTTTTTTGAACAATTTATTCTGATCCCGTATTTTTCTGGTTACCAAGAGTTTAACGATCAGTTCAATTTTCTTTTCAATAGTTACTACGAAAGTAAGGGTGACCGCATGTTGCGAACCAACCGGGGCAATATGACCCGCCCTACTACTCAAGAAGTGATGCAGTATCGCAGCTATGTGGACGAGCATTTATTGAAACTACCCCACTTGCTAGATGAACCTACCTGGCAAACAGTGGCTGAATTGATAAAACTAGGGTTACACCACGAGCAACAGCATCAAGAACTCTTATTAACTGATCTAAAATATATTTTGGGGCATAACCCACTTTTTCCAGCGTATGCTGAAGGAGCATTGGCTATGCGTGGTAAAGTAATTGATACAGAAGAGTACATTTCAGTGCCTGGTGGTAATTATTTTATCGGCTTCAATGGTAAAGGCTTTCACTTCGATAATGAAGAAGGACAACACCAGATTTATCTGGCAGATTATCGTCTGCTAAACCGCCTGGTGACGGCTGGTGAGTTTTTAGCTTTTATTGAAGAAGGGGGTTATCAAAATGCTGATTTGTGGCTATCCGACGGTTGGGCTTGGGTGCAGGAAAATAAAATTTCTTCGCCTCATTACTGGCATCATCAGGATGGGCAGTGGTACGAATATACTTTACACGGATTACAGCAGCTAGATCCATCTCGCCCAGTCACTCACGTAAGCTACTACGAAGCTGACGCCTATGCCCGCTGGCGGGGTAAACGTCTCCCGACCGAAGCAGAGTGGGAAGTGGCTTGCCGTTTGGCTGGCTACGAAAGCAACTATCACCTGCTTGCTTCCGCTAATTTTGTAGAATCAGAAAACTATCACCCACAAGCACTACAATCTTCGGGTACGGCTTCTATTCCCGCACAGATGATAGGCGATGTGTGGGAGTGGACACAAAGTGCGTACCTGCCATATCCCTTTTACCAACGACCTGAGGGGGCGCTAGGTGAATACAATGGCAAATTCATGATTAACCAAATGGTACTGCGGGGTGGTTCTTGTGCTACTCCCGAAAGCCATCTACGAATTACTTATCGCAATTTTTTCCAACCCGATAAACGCTGGCAATTTACGGGATTCCGTCTTGCTGAACACTGCTAAATGATTGACACTACCGATCGCTCTGAGAAGACCATTGCCATTCTAGAGGGTAATGGGTTGAATGGTTACTCCCTAAAAATTAACCGCCAATTTGCCGCTGATGTATATGCGGGGCTGACGGCTGACGAGAAATATCTATCTTCTAAATATCTGTACGATAAACGGGGCGATGAAATCTTTCAACAGATTATGGGGATGGAAGAATACTATCCTACTCGGGCGGAGTACGAAATTTTTGAGCTGCACCGGCAAGAAATGCTTGAGCACTTTTCTAAGGATCAGATCCCTTTCCGACTGATAGAATTTGGGGCAGGTGATGGTACTAAAACCAAGGTATTACTGCGACATTTTTTAGAACAGCAAGCTAACTTTTCTTATGTCCCTATTGATATTTCAGCCAATATCATTCAAGAGCTTACTGCGGATTTGGCTGAAAATATGCCTGACTTGGTAGTCCAGGGTATTCAAGACGACTATTTTCGGGCAATTGACCAATTAAAGCCGACTTTCAACGGACAGCAAGTTCGTAATGTAGTTCTATTTTTAGGAGCTAATATTGGTAATTTCTCCCACCCAGAAAGTATTGCATTCTTAAAGGAGATTGCTGAACATTTATCATCCGGTGATTTGCTGATGACTGGATTTGACCTGAAAAAAGATCCTAAGCGTATTTTGGATGCTTACTTCGATGAGCAAGGAATCACCCGGGCATTCAAGCACAATTTGCTCCAGCGGATTAATGAAGAGCTCAGCGCAGATTTTGACATTGATAGTTTCCAATATTTCCCCATCTATGACCCAATGGAGGGAAGTATTCGTAGCTATTTAGTCAGTAAAAAAGAGCAACAGGTAACTATTTCAGCCATTAATGAAGTAATTGAGTTTGAAGCTTGGGAGGCTATTTATATGGAACGTTCGCAAAAATATAGTTTAAACGATATTGAGAAGTTGGCTGATAAGTCTGGCTTTTCTGTCATTCATCACTTCTACGATTCTCAGCAACTCTTTACTGATTCGCTCTGGCAGCTACCGTAACACTGGCTAGGCTTATCTGTTAAAAAAGTCAGCATCCTTTCGGTATCCGGTGTATCCCCGCTATATTTGTGGCAAAAGTATCGTATGCTACGCCGACCTCGCCGCAATCGAAAATCTCCCGTTATCCGTAGTCTGGTAGAAGAAACGCAGCTTTCAGTCCAGCATCTTATTTTTCCGGTTTTCATTATTGATGGTGATAACCAGCGAGAGGAAGTGGCTTCTATGCCTGGGATTTTCCGTTATTCCATTGATTTGTTGCTGGAAGAGATTGCCGCCTGTTACAACTTGGGCATTCGTACATTTGCTCCATTTCCTGCTCTGACGGACGATAAAAAAGATCCATTCGCCCAGGAAGGCCATAATCCCGAAGGGTTATTTCCTACCGCTATCCGACGCATTAAAGAAAATTTTCCGGATGTATGTTTAATGACTGACATTGCTATGGATCCCTACAGTTCTGACGGGCACGACGGGCTAGTACGCGATGGAGAAATACTGAACGATGAAACCTTAGAAATTCTCGGAAAAATGGCTTTGGTGCAGGCGGAAGCCGGAACGGATATACTGGGCCCTTCGGACATGATGGATGGTCGGGTAGGTTACCTACGAAACCTGCTAGATGAGCACGGGCATCAGCAAGTGTCTATTATGTCGTACACCGCTAAGTATGCTTCTGCTTTTTACGGACCGTTCCGTGACGCGCTAGATTCAGCCCCTAAATCGGGTGATAAGAAGACATACCAAATGAATCCAGCCAACCGACAGGAAGCACTGTTAGAGGCTGAACTTGACTACAGTGAAGGAGCAGATACGCTGATGGTAAAGCCAGCTATGCCTTACTTAGATATTATTCAATCTTTGAAAGAGAGCTTTCCAGTTCCCATAGCGGCTTACCAAGTGAGTGGGGAATATGCTATGATTAAAGCCGCTGCAGCTAATGGTTGGCTGGATGGAGAAAAAACCATGCAAGAAAGCCTGATGAGTATTCGCCGAGCAGGCGCTGATATTATTTTGACCTATTTTGCCAAAGAGTATGCTCAGGGGTTAAAATCATAATTTTCAAAAGTTGTGAGCGTTTGTTTACTGTATTCTTAATAAACAAGCCATCAACTTATAAAATATATCACTTCAAACGCATTATTTTTAAAACGTGGAACAAACCTTACCTACTGTACAAACAGCTAAAGACCTGGGTCTACTTGAAGAAGAGTTTGAGCGTATTCAGGAGATTTTAGGGCGAGACCCTAATTTTACTGAGCTGTGTATTTTTTCGGTAATGTGGTCAGAGCATTGCTCCTATAAAAATTCAATTAGCTGGCTCAAAAAACTCCCTCGTGATTCTGACCGGATGTTAGCCAAAGCAGGAGAGGAAAATGCCGGATTGGTCGATATTGGTGATGGATTGGCTTGCAGCTTTAAGATAGAATCACATAATCATCCTTCGGCAATTGAGCCGTATCAAGGAGCTGCAACTGGCGTGGGCGGTATTAATCGGGATATTTTTACTATGGGTGCCCGCCCCATCGCTCAACTCAATTCGCTTCGCTTTGGTGATATCAACAATGAACGTACCCAATGGCTTCTGCGCGGTGTAGTAAAAGGAATTGGTGATTACGGTAATGCTTTCGGAATTCCTACGGTGGGAGGTGAGCTTTTCTTTGACCCATGTTATCAGGTGAATCCGCTAGTAAACGCCTTTTCAGCCGGAATTGTCGAGACTAATAAAGTAGCCAGTGCTACTTCCTACGGAGTGGGTAACCCAGTATTTATTGTCGGTTCAGCAACTGGAAAAGATGGAATTCATGGGGCAGCCTTTGCCTCTAAAGATATTACCGAAGATTCTATTAAAGATCTTCCGGCAGTGCAGGTAGGCGACCCTTTCCAGGAAAAACTATTGCTAGAAGCCACTCTAGAAGTTATAGCCTCGGGACAAGTAATCGGTATTCAGGATATGGGCGCAGCGGGTATTATTTGCTCTACTTCTGAAATGAGTGCCAAAGGCGAACACGGTATGGATATATGGTTGGATAAAGTTCCATTGCGCCAGAGTGATATGCTAGCTTGGGAAATTTTGCTGTCTGAATCTCAAGAGAGAATGCTGATCGTCGTTAAACGGGGTAGTGAAGAAGAAATAAAACAAATCTTTGAAAAGTGGGATTTGCAATGCGAACAGATTGGTGTAGTAACGGATACCAAACGACTGGTGTTTCACCAGCATGGTGAAGTAGTAGCTAATGTTCCTGCTGATGATTTGGTATTAGGTGGTGGGGCACCCGTTTATCAGCGCGAATATCGCGAACCAGCCTATTACCAAGAATATCAAAAATTCAGTATTGATGACGTGCCTGAACCTAACAACTATGCTGAAGTTGCTGAATTTTTGCTTAGCCATCCCAATATTGCCTCTAAGCAGTGGGTATCCGAGCAGTACGATTCCATGATTGGTACTGGTACAACAACAACTAACGCACCTGCTGATTCTGGAGTAGTTCGTATCAAAGGAACAGACAAAGCTATCGCTGTAACAGTAGACTGTAATGCACGTTATGTCCACGCTGACCCCGAAGTGGGGTGTGCGATTGCTGTTGCTGAAGCAGCTCGCAATATTGTTTGCAGTGGGGGCGAACCAGTGGCTATTACTAACTGTCTGAACTTTGGTAATCCGTATGACCCCGAGGTATATTGGCAATTTGTAGGAGCAATTAAAGGTATGAAAGCGGCTTGTGAGAAATTTAGCACTCCAGTTACCGGAGGAAATGTGAGTTTCTATAATCAGTCTAACGATGGTGGAGCCGTTTTTCCTACTCCCACTATCGGAATGCTAGGGTTACTGGAAGATTATCGGAAAACCACCACCTTAGCTTTTCGGCAAGCAGGCGACTTAATTTATTTACTAGGTGAGTCAACTAACGATATGGCTAGTTCTGAATATTTATACAGCTATCACCAGATAAAGAAGTCTCCAGCTCCCTACTTCGATCTAGAAAAAGAGTACCATTTACAAGAAGTAGTAAAAAGTTTGATAGAGCAGAATTTGCTTACTTCAGTCCATGATGTGTCAGATGGTGGCTTATTTATTGCACTAGCCGAATCAGCTATGGTACATGGTCTGGGTTTTTCTATTCAGACTAGTGACAAAGTGCGGAAAGATGCTTTTCTATTCGGGGAAGGGCAAGGGCGTGTGGTAGTTAGTGTTACTCCTTCTCAAGAAAAAGAGTTTGAGAGTTTTCTGGCTATGCAAAAGCTACAGTATGCGGAAGTAGGTACTGTGTGCGCTACGGGTTTTGTAGTGGACGGTCAATCGTTAGTAACTGAGGTGAAGGGAAAACACTTATATGATACATCCTTGACTCATTTTCTGAATAAATGAGGGAAAAGGTACATGCATTTATGAGGTTTCTAGCGGTTTTTTAACGATAAGTACTTTTTTATAAATCCCTCGTTTTATAAAAAAAATGCAAAAATTAATCGCAATAATTAATTTTCTAATCAATTTCTTTTCAATTCATAGAATAAATCTCTACTTTTGTTAAAAATAAAAATTAGAAAAGTTATATAAATTATTATTAATGTATCAAAACCTGACAAAAACCAGAAAGTATTTCACCCTATTTATCGTCTACCTTACTCTTGGTATTTCGGTATTCTCATGCGTTTCTAAAAAAGAGTTAGTCTATCTCCAGGACAATAGCTTTTCTAAAGATTACCCTACCCAGATAAAAAATAGACGACCTGAGTATCGCATTCAACCTAATGATATACTGCACGTAACCATCCAGAATCCTGATAACGAAACTTCTGCCTTCTTTAACTACGGTAACCAGGAAGGTGCCCGAGGTTTTGGAAGTGAGTCTATCCTATATTTAATGGGTTTTAATGTAGATAAAGATGGTTTTATTAGTATTCCTCTTATTGGAAAAGTGAAGGTGCAAAATCTCACAATTGAAGAGTGCCAGCAGATTGTTCAGCAAGAAGCTAATCGGTATATTCTCAACTCATCGGTGGATGTAAAGCTAGTGAGTTTCAAAGTATCGGTGCTAGGAGAAGTAAAAAACCCAGGATATTATTATATTTATAATGGACAAGCTACTATTCTGGAAGGACTTAGTTTGGCTGGAGATTTAACCCAGATTGCTAACCGCCAAAATGTGAAGCTTATTCGTCAGACAGATGATGGTGCTGAGGTAATATTATTAGATTTAACTAGTGCTGATTTAATGAAATCAAAGTATTATTATCTATTACCTAACGATCAGATTTACGTAGAACCTTCTATACAGCAGGTGCGTAGAGCGAACTTTCAACCTATTGGGTTAATCTTTAGTAGTATAGGCTCCCTAGTTGCAATCATTAACCTGATTGTGACTCTTAACAACGCTAACTCTAACTAGCTTTAATTAGCGAAGAGAGACTTCATAATAGAATTCTTGTCATCTACAACTTGTGACAGACAATGGAAAAAGCAAAAAGTACAAATAACCAAAATCAAACAATTGACCTGTTTTCCTTATTGGGAAAAATGGCAAAGAAATGGTATTACTTTGCCATCAGTTTAGGCTTTTGTTTAGCAATCGCTGCTGTTTTCGTCATCTTTGGCGAGAAAAAATTTGAGGTTGGTGCCACTATTTTGGTGAAAGATCGCGAGGTGGGTTCAACCGAAACTGGAGTATTGCTCAATGATGCTCCGAATGAGGGAAAAGGTATAGCACTAACGAATGAAATAGGAAAACTAACATCTTACTCATTGATAAAATCTGCACTAGAGCGACTGGATTTCGGTGTTACATATTATAACGTTGAAAGTTTTTGGCCTGGTTTTATGCGAGAAGGGTGGCTTAATGAAATTTATACTTCATTCCCTTATGAGATACAGATAGACTCAAGTCAGTTTCAGGCGGTAAATACTCCAATATTTATTGAGGCAATTTCCGACACTCAATACCGAATTACTGCCAGTAATGATGAAGCTAATGCAGTGGCTTTCGCCACTAAAGAGGGGCGAAAGATTTTTGACTACGAGATAGAAGCTGTTGGAGAATTTGGCAAACCGTTCACGAGTGACATCATTAATATCACAGTGAATAAGAAGCGGAAAGAAGATAGTGATTTCGCCTACTGCTTCAAACTTACCCGGATTGAAGATTTAGCAATGCAGTACCAAGGGAAGCTGACTGTACAGCCTCTGGTAGAAATGGATGATACTAATCGGATGCTGCAATTGCTTATAAATAGCGCTATAGACCGAAAGGGCGGTCTATTTATAAACACGCTCATTGAAACATACACCCAAGAAGGGTTACTACAAAAAAATAGTCGTGGAGAAACTTCGCTTGAGTTTCTAAATAGGCAGATAGCTGAAAAGAATGACTCACTAAATAGTGTTCGCGCTGAGTTAGAGAACTTTCGATCAAGCACAGGTTTATTGAATTCTGATTTTGCCTCAGGGCAAGCTTTGGAGAGCCTCGGGGCACTACGGAATGATCAGGCAGAATCAGAACGAAGGATTGATTATTATCAGAGTACTCTTACTTACTTAGAGACGAATGATGACTATAATAAAATAGTTGCTCCTTCCTCTGCTGGAATTAACGAAGACCCTCTCTTTAATCGTCTAATTGAAAATTACATTAGTCTAGTGACTCGGCTAAATAATGCCGGCTTTAACGCTCAACCAGATAATCCATTATACAAAAGAATTCAGCACGAAGTTGAGAGTACCCGTACTGCTATTCAAGAGCAACTGAAAAGTGCATTGTCTTCAGAAAAGCGTAATCTGAGCCGCATTACTCAGCGGATCGGAGGTATTCAGTATAGCATCAATCAGTTGCCTCAAGAGCAAAGTAAACTGCAATTCTTGCAGCAGAAGTATGATAAATTATACGACGAATATAACTTCCTTCTTCAGAAGCAGTCAAATGCTCAGCTGTCTTTGGCTACCAACTCTGAGAATGTGCAAGTGATTGATTCGGCTAAAAAGACAGGCTATAGTCCGGTAGAACCGAACTCTATGCTCATTTTTTCTATCGCTTTCGTTATTGGGTTTATTATTCCATTTTCAGTTGTACTAATAAAAGATTTATCAAATAATAATATCACTGATAAAGAAGAGCTGGAGAAACAAGTGAAAGTTCCTCTTCTAGGAATGATTGCTAATGGTCCAAAGGATGCCAAACTGGTAGCTCGTACTCTACCTAATTCAGCAATTGCCGAGTCATTCAAGTTTGCCCGTATCAATTTACAGTACTTCCACCAAGGAGGTAATGAAAAGGTAATTGGTGTAACTTCTTCTATTAGTGGAGAGGGAAAAACATTCTGTTCAGCTAATATCAGCGCGGCTTTTGCTGAGTCTGGCAAGCGTACATTGTTGATTGGTGGTGATTTGCGTAAGCCTCGCATTCAAGATTTCTTTGACCTGTCTGGTCCTGGCCTCTCTGACTACCTAAGTGGTTCAGTAGCAGTTGAGGATATTATTCAACCGACTGAGTTCAGAAAACTAGATGTGGTAGCTCCTGGAATTCCTCAGGAAGATCCTATTACGCTATTCGAGTCAGCTCGTATGAATGAGCTAATGCGCCTGTTGCGCGATCGGTATGACTACATCATTATAGAAACGCCACCAATTGGGTACGTAGCCGACTACTTTGTTATGCTTGAGCATTTTGATATTAGTTTATTTGTAGTTCGTTATAACTACACTAACAAGAATATTCTTGGTGGTATTAATGATCTCTACGCTAAAAATAAGATCCAGAACTTATACTTGCTCTTCAATGATGTGAAGTTCTCAGCAGAGTATGGATATGGTTACTTATCTAACAGCGACGGTTACTATACTCAGCAGTCTCGTAAGCGTTTAGCTAGTAAGCCTACGGTAAGTATTAAAAACCCTTTTTCATAAAAAATAGCTAAATAATCATAAGAAAATTTGTGTATCGAAAATAAAATTGCATTATTTAAATAATTATTTGAATAATTGAAAAGCCTAGATAGTAAAATAGCAAATGGAGTAGGGTGGGTTTCTTTGTCTGCCCTAGGCAACCAAGGATTTAGGTTGGTAGTGAAGCTTATCCTAGCCCGAATCCTGCTTCCTGAGCATTATGGGCTTATCGGAATGGCGGTTGTATTCACCAGTTTCGTGAAGTTAATAAGCGAATTAGGAATGGGAGCTGCTCTTATCCAGCGGTCTAAACGACGACTCTCAGAGGAGTATTTTCATACTGCTTTCTGGACAAATCTCGTGATTTCACTATTGGGTTTTATACTAATTAGTACAGTACTCGCTCCAGTAGCAGCCTGGTTTTACGATGAGATAATATTGATTCGTCTGGTTCCAATTTTAGCTGTACCCATTATACTTGACTCATTATATCTGATTCCTAAAGTAAGACTAAGTCGGGAGCTCAACTTCAAGCCTATTGCGATTATTGAGCTATCATCTGTTATGATCGCTGGATTGGTATCAGTAGTACTCGCCAATTTAGGGTACGGCGTTTGGTCCCTAGCCTTTAACGGAATCATCGCTTCAGCCTTATCCGTTATTCTGTATTTCCTTAGCCAGCGTTGGGTACCTCACTTAGTATTTCGGTGGGAAGCCTGCAAGAGCCTTTTCGGATTTGGTGGATATGTACTAATTGAGCAGATTTTTATCTTCTTTACTTCTAACATAGACTATATATTAATCGGTAAGCTTATTGGCAGTGCAGCATTAGGTGTATATACTTTAGCTTTTATACTTACTGGTACTTTTCGCAAGCAAATTATGGGAATACTAAATAAGGTATTATTCCCGGCTTACTCTTCCATCCAACATGATGCTCAAGCTATCAAGCAGTATTATCTAAAAGTGGTTAAGACCAATGGCATCATTCTACTTCCTATAATGACGATACTTATGGTTTTGGCAGAACCGATTATCATTATCGGGTTTGGTGAAGAGTGGCGAGATACAATCTTTCCTTTACGTATGCTCTCCATTGGAGTAATTATCCATGCGATAAGTGGTACTAGCTCTACTGTGATGAAAAGTATGGGAAAAGCAAAATTGGTGACCAATCTGAACATTTTTATTACCCTGTGTTTATCAGTGCCAGCGATTGCCATAGGAGCTTATACTTATGGTATTAAAGGGGTTTCACTAGGAGTAGTATTCTTCAAACTAGCAGGGTATCTCATTTACCAACAATATATTTTCCGAGTAATTGGCGTCTCTATGGTGACAGCTATTGCCCAGCTTGTACCAATAGGTGTGTATTGCTTAGTAGGAGCGGCAATAACGCTGACCTTACAATACTTATTTAATATGCCCTTGATAGGGTTCGGTATAGTAGGTGGGACTATTATTTTAAGTAGTTGTATCCTTTATATCGCTCGATATGAAAAAGGGCTTATTCTTCAGGTGAAGAAAATAATACATCCTAAAAAACTAGCATATAAAGTCAACTCATGAATACTGAACAAATTATCGATAAAACGCAGCGAGAATCCTCTACCATTACTCCGCTAGTATTTCATATTGGGTGGATGCGGACAGGGACTACCTTTTTACAGGGTATATTTAAACGACAGGAGAATATCCAACTCTCTTTAAAAAACCGCTTCTTTTCGTATGATCCTTACTATCTATTAGGGAAAGAGCATTACAACACACTAATAAGCAGTAATGGTCAACAACAAGTTGCAGTAGATAGCGATGAAAATTACGCAATGGGACGTTTCAAAACTCACCTTCGAGAGAAAAACCCTCAGCGTACGTACAATCATAAAGCAGAGTTAAGTTTTGTTCATCATGATATCCCTGAAATGATTTCTCGTATGAAGGGGACATCTCCTAATGCAAAGATATTTGGGGTTATCAGAAAACAGGCGGACTGGTTTGAATCAGTATATAAGCATGATGTCTATCATTTTGGTTTGGATAAAACCTTCGAGGAATTTTATGACAGCAATTTAGGACAGGCTTATCGCGAGGCAGCCGATTACAGCCGGGTGATCACGCAATTTCAGGAAGCCTTCGGCAAGGACAATGTTAAGGTTTTGTTGTTTGAAGATTTTATTCACAATCAGCAGCAGTTTATCCAAAGCTTGTCTGATTTCCTTGGAGTGGACGTGCAGGTAGGGGAAAAAAAGAATCTGAAAAAAAATGCCAGCACCTCGGGCTTGTTCACTCATCTTCATCGTACAGCAAACAAACTCGGAGAAACTAACCCTAAAAAACCAGAACGAAAAGTTTACAAAATACTTAGAGCAGCTATTTATCGTCTTGATGGGTTTGCCACTAATAGAGGGTGGAAGTTACCGGGAAAAGCTATCTCTGGTACCATGCAAGAAAGAATTCACAGTGAGTTTGCTGAGAGTAATCGCAAACTGGCAGAAGTAATTGGCAGTGATGCCTTTCTAGAGGAATATCAGTACATATAAAAAGTAACAGAAATAGTGATTCTCATGCAAAATTCTGTAGATATAACCATTGGCTTAGTCTCGTATAATACTAAAGATTTAGTTGTACGCTGTCTATCGTCAGTTATCGAACATACTCAAGGCGTCAGTCATCAGATTATACTGGTAGATAATGCTTCTAAGGATGGTACAGTTGATATCGTAAAAGAGAAATTTCCCTCAGTAGAGATCATTCGTAGTCCAAAAAATGTGGGTTTCTCTTCGGCAATCAATATGGCTTTAGCACAAGCAAAAGGACGTTACTTTGCCATGTTTAACTCAGATACAGCCTTACTCAACGACACATTCACTGAGCTAGTACGTTTTGCTGATTCCCAACCCGATTGTGGTATTGCTTGTCCACAACTTTACTATCCTGATGGTAAGGTTCAAGTATCTCATTACCCTTTTCGCAATCCCAAGAAAAGAGCTTTCCGTGAAGTGCACCCCCGCCTGAGCAAACTCAAGCAATTGGTATTGGCTGATCCTAAATCAATGGAGGAAGCCAATAAAAAAGTCCGAGAAGTTCCTGCTAACCCTATAAAAGTGCAACGACCAAGAGGAGTTTGCTTTATGGTTCGCCGAGAGTGTATTGAAGATATTGGTCCCATGGACGGAAACTTTTTTATCTTTTCTGAGGACGTAGATTGGGCTTGGCGAGCCAAGTTAGCTAGCTGGAATCGGTACCTGGTACCTTCTGCTAAGCTGATGCACGAGAATCATGCTAGTGTAGCTCAGAGAGCTACCATGATGCAGAAAATACAAATGCAAAGCGTTTACTACTTTACCTACAAGCATTTCGGGTTTCTGGCCTGGTTAAGATTACGCTTTGGTAACTTTTTGGGTGGGTTACTAGCATTACTATTAAGTGTAGTATCACTAGCAACTAATAAAAATCAAAAAAAGAAGATTTCAAGTGAATTCTTTCAGGAGGCGAAAGCACTCTTTCAACTGAGTTTTTTAACTCGGAAAGTGCTGCCTGCTGATGCGAGATAATTTAAATGCCTCTTACTTATGAACGCGCTAGACTTATTGTTTGAATTAGGTGAAGCTTGCTTGCAAAACCCTAAAATTTACCTTCAACCCGGTCATAACGGACCTTATCATCATCCTGAAACCCCTTTACGAAACCAAGGGCACTGGCTAATTACATTCTCTCGACTATATGAGTGGTCAGGGGATGAAAAGTACCGACAGATAGTAGAAAAGCTAGCAGAAACTCTCGTAGACCCTCAGTATCGCCCCCATGGCTACAGTTTTCTGCATCGGAACGTTAAAGGAAAAGACCGTTGTAATGGCCTAATGGGACAAGCATGGACGATAGAAGCACTAGCTACTGCTGCCAATGTGCTTAACGAGCCCAAGTATATCAAGCTTGCATCAGAGGTATTTTTACAGCACTCCTTTGACGAATCACTAGGGATGTGGAATGTACTGGAAATAGATGGTACAGTAAAAGCTATTGATAATGCTTTCAATCACCAACTTTGGTTTGCTGCGGCTGCTTCCTTTATTATGGATAGCGACCCCTTAATTGCCGATCGAGTACATACCTTCCTAGCAAAAATTTGGGATAACGTAACCGTGTTGGAAAGTGGGCTTATTTATCATGAGCTCGAGAATATTACAGAAGATAAGTTTCAGACGGTGATAGCAACAAGTGATTTTATAAGCGTTCGACAAGCGGCTTCAGCTCTGTTACAGAGATTAGGGTTTAAACAGAAACCGTTAAGTCCAGAAGAGAGAAAAAAGGTGCAATGGGAAAAAATGCTCAAAAAGTCGATAGGGTACCATTCGTTTAACACCTACGCATTCGGATTGTTAAGGAGCAATATTCCTACCCATTCTGTATGGCAGCATCCTAAGCTGTTGAGTATTGTTTCTTATCTATCTACTAAAGAGTATAGCAGTGGAATAGAGGATAATCGATATAGCTATTCTTACAACCCTCCAGGTTTTGAAATACCATTTTCGTTGGCAGCTTTTGAAAATGATGAAGAAGGAAATATTCAATGTTCTCAATTATTCCTTCAACAGCAACTAGATTTTTGCTATAATCACAAAAGTAAATTGATGGATAGAAATAATGAAGATCCGTTCACACTAACTGCCAGAGCTTACGAGATGAGTAGATTAGATGGTAAATTTCTAGAAAAAGTTACAATCGATATTTAATTAGTATTAACGCAGTTAAATATTTAGTACATTTGCAGTATTAATCCTAATACGCGATGATTTCTGTAATTATACCGGTGTACAATGACCCCCAAGGTTTAGAAGCTACTTTAGCTTCGTTAGTGGTTCAAAATACATCAGATTTGTTTGAAATCATTGTAGCAGATAATGGGTCAATAGATCATACCCAGCAAGTTGCTAATGACTTTGAGCATCGCTTTCCTTCCCTAGTGCGACTAGTGATAGAATCAGATCAACAAGGGTCGTACGCCGCTCGCAACAAAGCAATAATAAATGCTAAAGGTAAGTTGCTATTCTTTGTAGATGCTGACATGGTAGCACCTCCTGATTATCTAGAAAAAATTACAGCAGTTTTTCAGGAAAATGATGCAGACTATGTCGGGTGTAAAGTGGATGTGGTCACTGACAAAAAAACATTAGCAGCCAAATACAATCAACTTGGTGGTTTTAAGGTAGACGCTGATCTAAAAAGTAATCATTTCGTTCCGACTTGCTGCCTGAGTATTAAGAAGGATGTAATTGAGCAAGTTGGTAACTTTGACGCTCGCCTTGAATCGGGTGGTGACTATGAATTTGGTACTCGCGTATACCGGGCGGGCTTACAACAGTTATATACAGACTCAGTTACCTTAAAACATCCTGCTCGTTGGAAGTATCGGTCATTAATGAATAAATCGAGAAGAGTTGCTCGGGGAATATGTCAACTGGCATATTATTATCCTGATCGTTTTTGGTCACGCTATTTGAAATATTTCTCACTAACCCGACATAAGCCCAAAAGCCCTTGGTCGATGATAAAGCGGGCAAAGTCGGCAAATATTCCTCTGAACCTTTGGGAAGCCCTGGTTCTATCGGTATTTCACATCCCCCTGACAATTTCTTCATCCAAAGAAGCTAGACGATTTATGATGCAATTACAACAACAGGCTGAACTGTCGTCTGAAAAGACGCCTTTCACTAATGAGCCATTAGTAAGCGTCAATATTACCACCTATAACCGGGCAAATTTTTTAGGGAGATGCCTAGACTCGGTATTAAGTCAAAGCTATAAAAATATAGAAGTAATTATCGTTGACGACGCCTCGTCTGATAATACTTCGGAAGTTGCTGAACAATACCGCCGAAAAGATTCGAGAGTAAAATATTTCCGGCACGAGCGAAATCAAGGGAACGCTTACGCTCGCAATACTGCTCTGAAAAATTGTCAAGGTACTTTTGTAGCGTTTATGGATGACGACGATGAGTGGGTTGATACAGATAAGCTTATCAAACAGGTCAAAATCTTTAGTGATAACACCGATCCTAAGCTGGGAATTGTTTGTAGTGGGGTAAAAGTTATTGATGCTAAGGATAACGAAGAGCTTAAACAAGCTAAAATGCCACCAAATCTTATTTCAACATTATTGAAAGGGAATGGTGTGATTCACAACTCAACCGTTATGACCCGGCGTAATATAATGACAAAAGTAGGTGGGTTTGATACTAAAATGCCTCGAGGTATTGACAGTGAATTTTTTCGCACGGTAGTTGTGAAATATGGCTATAAAGTACATTTTATGCCTGATATCACTGCAGCTTACCATGAACATGGCGAGGGGCGGATGACTACCAATAAAAAAAATGCTGCTGCAAAAACCTGGAAGGCAAATACGCATGTGATTCGAAAGCACTTGGGAAGTTTTCTGCTTCACCCAGGGGCTCTGTCGTATCGTATATTGAGTCGATTTAAGAAAATAGTTGCTAACTAAAAATACTGTAATGATCCATCTTAAAATTGGGAACTATACAAACAAGGGCGATGGCCTGATGCTACACGCAATCATTAATCGATTGCAAGGTAAGGATGATCTCACTTTGTTACCTAAAGTAGCTGAATATAAAAAACGAGCTTCTTTAGGATTGTATCAGAGTTTTTGGTTTGAGAGTTTAGCAAACCCTACTAACCAGGTATTGACCAATACCTTTCCAGCGAAACTACGTAAGAAATACGGCTTAGTAATTGAAGATGAGATTGATGCAGTAATAGACGCTTCTGGATTTGCTTACGGTGATCAGTGGGGTGCTCGTAAAGTAGAACAAATGGCCAGCGACTGTGCTCGCTGGAAGAAACAAGGAAAAAAAATTGTTCTACTTCCTCAATCGCTAGGATCATTCCATGATGAAAAAGTAGCAGATTCCTTTAGAAAGCTATTGGATAATGTAGATCGGGTTTTTGCCCGTGACAGATCATCGTATGAGTTTGCAACTAGTTTGAACTATCATACCAAAAAAATTAGCCAAGCCCCTGATTTTACGGGTGCTTTGAAAGGTGAAATTACTGATTTGTATTGTCCTCAGCCTCGCCAAGCCTGTATTATTCCTAATCATCGAATGATTGATAGTACTGATGATAAGATTGGACCACGTTACCTTCCTTTTCTCAAAGAGTGTTTTGATAGCTTCACTGAATTAGGTATGAACCCATTCGTGCTGGTACACGAACGGGTAGACTATCCGGTAGCAGAAGAGTTGCAAAAGCTGGTTGAGAAACCAATTGATATCGTCTATGATAATAGTCCACTAGTACTACGGGGAGTCATTTCCCAATGTCATATTGTAATAAGCTCTCGCTTCCACGGACTAATTAGTACTTTGTCGCAAACAGTGCCCTGCTTAGGAACCCGGTGGAGCCATAAGTTTGAGCGCGTGATGGAAGAGTATAAGTGCCAAGACTTTCTGGTTTCTCCTTTGGATGATCCAAAAGAAATACGAACTAAAATAGAACAATTAGATAAAGGGGATTCACGTCAGCAAGTAATAAATAATATTACCTCAACCGTGGAAGATCATAAACAACTTAATAATAATATGTGGACTGAGGTTGAAGAAATACTTGGGCTATCTAATTAGAAATTAAGAAAGAATGACTATCCATCTACCGGAACAAAATAAGGCAATTGACTATCTGTTAGTTTATCTATTAGCAGCTATCTCCGGTATGCCGTTTTTTAATGGGGATATCCCGATGATCGGAGTTTTTGGATTTGCCTTTCTCATCTTTTTAATAAGGAAAGAGGGGTTTCATTGGTACTTTTTTTTCATACTATTTTCCTTTTTGATTCTAGTATGTTTACATAGCTTACGATTCAACCATTTCCCTCGAAATACTTATATAGGCCTGATTGTAAAAATATCCGTTGGATTTATTGTTTTGGCGATAGTCAAAGAAAAGTTTACCAGCTACTTTGTGGATATTATTGTTTTCTTTTCTATTGCTAGCTTCTTCTTTTTTATTCCCTTATTCATTAGTAGTAGCTTTGATACAATATTTAGCGCTATAGGCATACCAGCCCCCTTTGAACCAGGCTCATCGGTGAAGTCACTGATTCTTTATCAACTCAATCTCAGTAGACCCGGAGGGATGTATCGTAACTGTGGTCCGTTCTGGGAACCTGCGGCATTTGGGGGGTATCTATTGATCGCTCTTATGTTTAACCTAGCCCGTACTAATAGCTTAAAGGATCGTAAAAGTGTTATTTTAATTATCACACTACTGTCTACTCTTTCTACAACGGTTTTCTTACTGTTAGCTGTACTGATATTTTTTTACTTCTTTCTGAATCAGACTCTGTTGGTAAAACTTATTACCGTACCAGTGATGTTAATTGCCTTTGTTTATGCTTATAATACATTACCCTTCATAGGGGAAAAAATAGACGAAGAAATTTCGCGGGGTGATATGAAAGATATGATGACTGACAGTGATCAAGTTGGTCATACTCGGTTAAGTAGTGCCATTTGGGACTATTATGATTTTGTCAAGTATCCCATTCTGGGGCGAGGGATTTTTACACAGACCTTCTACAACCCTACTGATGTCAAAACAAGACATAATGGGCTAACTAAGCAAATAGCTCAGTGGGGTATAATTGGTTCACTCATCTACTTTGGTGCGATGTTTCTCAGTTTTAAACGGGTAGTGCAGTACTCTTATCTGCATTCTTTCCTTAGCGTTGTTTTCTTCGTTCTAATTCTGGGTATGGGTGTAGCTGAAGGCTACTTTGATAAACCATTTTTTTGGGGCTTGATCTTTTTAAGCTTGTACGCGAACTATTCACAAACTGAAGAAGTATTTGATGATCAAAAGACAATATCATATGCTTGAGAAGGAGTTGGTGACAGTTTGCATTACTACTTACAATCGTAAGGAGATGCTAAACCGGGCAGTAGAGTCAGTATTAGCTCAGACCTACCCATACTTTGAACTTGTTATTGTTGATGATTGCTCTAGTGATGGTACAGAAGAGTATGTACAAAAAGAGTTATTAAATAGAGATAAGCGTATTCAGTATATACGCCACAAAGTGAATAGAGGTCTTGCTGTTGCCCGGAATACAGCAATTTTTAATAGTAAAGGAGTTTATTTTACATTCGTAGACGATGACGATCGCTGGAATGAGCACTATTTAGAAGATTTTGTAGCAGTTGCTAACAATTATGATGATCAGTGGTGCTTCTGTTGTGGTTCTATCACGAAGGATTTGATAGGGCAAACGGTATATGCTAACTATAATTCGTTAGAAGGGTCTCTACTTGACTACATACAAAAAGGTTACACACCTCCCATTGCCTCTCAATTTTATTTTACTGCTGCTTTGCAGCAGTGCGGAGGATACAATGAAAAAATAAAGAATGGGGTAGATCATGATTTGTGGTTAACCTTAGCATTTCGAGGAAGTAAAATAAAGTCTGTTGATAAGTATCTGTCTCTACCATCAGAGGTAATTGATGTATCTAGGGCAAAAATGACCAACTCTTATCAGAAACGGATCAATGGAATTACAAAATCTCTGGATGTTTGGAAACCTCAGCTAGTCGCCCATTTTGGCGAGTCATACTTTCAAAAATTCAAGGAGGCTTATTTAATCCGGGAAAAGAAAAAGTTTTTCAGGATGTATGTACTGAAACTACAGCTCAAAGAGGCTCTTGTACTGTATCGAGAGGTATCTGAAGAAATCTCGCCTAAAGAAATAGTAAAGTCATTATCTATAGCACTGCTCTTAAAACTATCAATATCAGTAAAGCGAGAGAAGTATATCATTAGGGGCTCTAGCTTGAAAATAAAGCTATCTACTGTAAACGCATAATTCAGGAGATATGGATCGCAAAATATACATAGTTATACCAGTCTATAATAATATTAAGTATACACTTAAGTGTTTAGCATCATTAGAAAATCAAACTTATAATAACTATCAAACGATCGTTGTAAATGATGGATCTTCAGATGGTACAACTGAGAAGATTAATACTAATTATCCTGATGTTGTTGTATTGGAAGGGGATGGTAATTTGTGGTGGACAGGTGCTACTAATATGGGTGTAGAATACGTGTTGCAAGTAGCAGTAGAGAAAGACTTTGTATTAGCATTAAACAATGACTTAGAAGTCAAACCAGATTATTTGTCAGAGTTAGTAAAAGCATATGATGAGAATGAACCGTGCCTGATTGGCTCAATATCAGTATATCAGAATAACCCAGAGCAGGTTGCTTTTTTAGGTACTAAATCGAATCAGTATACTACCAAGTCAAGACCGACTATTAGAGACGACCGATACAGTGATGTAGTAAAAAAGTATGACTACATACCTACCGAAGCATTACCGGGTAGGGGGATGCTCATTCCCGTAGAGATATTTACTAAGATTGGACTGTTCGATTTTGATAGATTTCCTCAATACTTAGCCGATTACGATTTTAGCAAACGAGCAACATACGCTGGATGTAAGTTAATAGTAGCTACTAAAGCAGTGGTAATGAGCGCAGTAGACAATACGGGGGTAAGTTACATCATGCAGCCAACGTGGAGTACATTTTTTACTTCACTGAAATCTATAAAATCACCTAATCGGGTAATAACCCGCTACTATTACGGAATGAATCACAGTCCTCTAAAGTTTGGCTATGTAATTGTGAAGACCTTACGGGTAACAGCCTCTTTTCTGCGGGCGTGGCTGCTGAAGAATACTAAGTTTGCTGTTAAGTAAAGGAATATGAAGAATATTGTATTATTGTCTAATCGCCTGTTTCACTATCGAGTACCTGTTTATAACTATTTTCACCAGGAGTTTCTAAAAGAAGGATATGAGTTTACTGTACTGACCAATGAAGTACAAGAAAATTTCGACCATCAATTTGAGTTTGAGTGTATAATTGAACCGCCCAACTTCTTTAAGTACAAAGCCATCATGCAGGCGAAACAGCCTGCAGCAGTTATTGTATTTATGCACCTGAAAGATTGGATTATGTGGCCGGTGATACATTGGTTAAAGTTAAAGGGTATTCCGATCATTTATTGGAACTACGGAGTAAACCTGGCGGATGCAAATAATAAGTATAAGAATATGCTGTATTACCACCTTCATAATACTGCTGACGCAATAGTACTATATTCTCCCGCTGAAAAGAAACATATAAAGCCTAAAAACCATCATAAAGTCCATATAGGGTATAATACTTTAAACTTACGAAGCTTCCCTAAAATTTCGCAGTCTAAAGAAGAGCTAAAACGAGAGTTTAATATACCCTACAATAAAGTTGTACTATTTGCGGCCAATACTCTACTTCGTCGCCGTATCGATCTGCTTTTAGATATATTTGGTGATCGCGACGACCAAGAGATTGGTTTAGTAATTGCGGGTTTACGAGAAATTACGCCCGAAATAGAACAAGTGATTGAACGTAGTCCTGCTATCACTTATGTAGGACAAATCGCTGATCAGACAAAATTCAACAAGCTTGTAAAGCTAGCCGATGTATTTAGTATTCCCGGTCGTAGCGGATTGGCTATCAATCAAGCTCTTCACTGGGGAACTCCTTATGTGACAACCAACGTACGTCAGTCACCAGAGATATGGTACTTAAAAGATGGTGAGAATGGTTATATAGCTGATGTAAACAAACCAGGAGACTATCGTGAAAAGCTAATGAGAGTACTAGAAGATGATGGGCTAAGAGCTCAAATGTCTGACAAAGCAAAAGAAGTAATCCAGAGTGAAGGGGATATTCATACTATGTATACAGGGTTTTGGAATGCGTTTCAATATGCTACTAACCAGAAGGTAGTAAGAAAATAGTATGTTAACACTAGTTACTACTAACTAAGGATGTTGTATCTTATCATCTTTTCAACTCTACTGTATTTTGGTAAATCATCGTACAAAACTATTAGATATTACTAAGTATTACCGATCTACTTCGTGTTAAAGGAGTAAAAATGAGACGAAGAATTGAAGCATTTGTTAGCTATTACTTGCGATTTAATCCGATGTTTAGATCGAGATTAGCAAATGTGTTGGAGGTGAAAAACTGGGATTACAGCAAAATTAAGGAAAAGCAAAATGAGTTATTTCTAAAGATTTTCAATTGTGCAGTTTCGCAATCCTCGTTCTACAAAAAACTATATTCTGAGTATGGTGTAAATATCAATGATATTAAATCAATAGAAGATATCCATTGTCTTCCTATCATCTCAAGAAATCAAATTAAGAATCACATTTCAGATATTTTTATTGGTAACCGGTTTTTTAGAACAAAAGGACAGACTAGTGGAACATCAGGTACTCCTCTTACAGTCTACCGAGATTATAGTTCTATCCTAACAGAAGGTGCTTATGTATGGGCACAAAGGCATTTATTTGGCTTCCATCCAGGTATGAAAGTGATTTCTTTAAGAGGGGATCTTAGCAGAGATGAAGTAAAACGATACGACCCTTATTTAAACTGTTTGTACCTGTCCAGTTATAACTTGCGAGAGGATAATACATTATTCTACCATTCTGAAATAGAGAAATTTGAGCCTCAAGCGATATTGGCATATCCAAGCTCAGTAGAGGTTCTTGCAAATTTCTTTATGGCGAAAGGTTTAACGTTAAATGTACCTCTTATCTTTACCTCATCAGAACAACTATATGATCATCAGCGAGTAAAAGTAGAAACAGCATTCAACTCAAAAATTGTAGATTGGTATGGTAATGCTGAGCGAACCATTGCCATCGAGCAGCGTAATGATGGGTTTTATTATGAATTACCATTGTACTCATTTAATGAGTATAAGGAAGATCATACTATTACTACTGGGTTAATCTCTTCCGCCTTTCCTTTGATTAGATATGAAGTAAATGACATCATAAAACAAGAAAAGGAAAAAGAGAAAAAGGGGAAGAGTCAGTTCAAGATCGATTCAATATTAGGTAGACAAGATGATATCCTACTGTTACCAGATGGAACTAGGCTTGGAAGAATAGGTAGAGTTTTCATGGAGGTAGAAGGTTTAGAGTTAGCACAGGTACATCAAAAAGTACAAGATAGTTTCGCAGTTAATCTAGTTGTGAATAAATACTTTAATGAACAAAGTGTAAGTAAAATACACGAGAAGCTAAGTAAATTAGGAGGTAATCAACTACGCTATGATATAAACTACGTCCAAAATCAAGATATTATTCGGACTCGAGCCGGCAAATATAAGCTAGTAATTAATGAAATAAGTGAGACTACTGAGAAAGGGCAAGTAACCATTTAAGCCATTTCTGTAACAAATGGCTTATAATAATTCACCTATCAAGTATCATTTAAGTGACGAAGAGATAGTTTTACACAGTAGTCTTCTTATTAGCATTGCTCATGAACCTCTGAAAACCGCGAATAATTTAGATGCTATGGCAAAATTTACCATCTTAAACGTGACAATCTTTCAGAAAGATAATTTTAGCTAGCATTTTAGAATCATCATCTTATATTTGAAATATTGCTAAGTACAATATTTTAGTTTTTTGCTTAATATTGCCTGTAATGAAAAGTATTCTTCTGATCTCAAATCAGGTATTCCATTATAGAGTCCCTATTTACAACTATTTTCACGAAGCCTTTTTAAAGGATGGGTATAGCTTTAGCGTCCTTACAAATACACTACAACAAGATTTTGACCATCAGCCTGCTTTTGAGTGTATTGTTGAAAGCCCAAGCATAAGTAAATATCAAGGCATAATTAAGAAATATAATCCAGCTGCAGTAATATTCTTCATGCACCTAAAAGACTGGATTATGTGGCCTCTTATACATTGGTTAAGGGTAAAAGATATTCCTACTATATATTGGAATCACGGCGTGAATCTACAAGACCCTGAGAATACCTATAAGAACATTCTATTTCATTATATACATAATCTTTCGGATGCTATTGTACTCTATTCTCCTAATGAGAAGCAGTACATAAAGCAAAAGAATCAGAAAAAAATCTTTATTGGCTATAATACCTTAAATTTTAAGGAATTTCCTGATATTAAAGAAAGTAAAGCTAAACTAAAGGCAGAGCTTAATATACCTTATGAGAAGGTAGTAATCTTTGCAGCTAGGAATAATCCAGCCAGAAAGCTGGATTTATTATTGGAAGCTTATCAGGATTTTAAAAATCAGAATATCGGCATAGTCATTGCCGGAGGCGGCGACCTTACAGAATATCAAAAAACTATTGTTGATAATAGTGATAATGAAATTATGCACTTGGGGCAGATTCCTGATCAGGTTACTTTCAATAAACTAGTAAAGCTATCCGATGTATTTACTATTCCAGGAAAAAGTGGTTTAGCTATCAATCAAGCGTTTTATTGGTCAGTCCCTTACATAACAACCAACGTTAAGCAAAGTCCCGAAATATGGTACTTGATCGATGGGTATAATGGGTTTATTGCCGATATAAACAAGAAAGATGATTATAAGAATAAACTGCTTCAGATTTTACAGGATAATGAGCTAAGAAATACTATGGCAGAGAATGCTGCAAAAACAGCTCGGGAAAAAGCCTCAATTGAAATGATGTTCAGTGGTTTTCAAAAGGCTGTTCATCATGTAAACGGATGTGATTAACTGTAATAGTTTAGACTTGCTCTGACAGTCGGGATTGCCTGATTGAGTTTTCTCAGGAATTTCCTCCCAAAATGTTTTGCAGAAAAGGGGCCGAAGTTGCCCCTTCTTCATTTCGGTCGGACTGACTATTCCTGGCAAGTTGGTCTCCACCATTGCTTGCTTCCGCTTCACCAGCCGGAGGTAAGTTAGCAAAACCATCGGACAATTGTGAAAGCATTTTCTCTTTGGCTTTTTCAATGTCTTCCTGGAAGGTTTGCATGGGCACTCGTCCATTACAATGTTTACCTGAGTGAGTACGCTGACCGTTATAATAATCAAGCCACAGATCCAGATCAGTTTGTAACTGCTCCAAGCTGGAGTAGATTTTCTTGCGGAATGCGATAGCATAAAATTCATCTTGGATCGTACGGTGAAAACGCTCACAGATACCATTGGTCTGGGGACTTCTGGCTTTGGTTCTGGTGTGATCAATATCCTCAATAGCTAGGTAGAGTTGGTACTCGTGATGTTCACGTGCCCCACAGTATTCCGTACCACGATCGGTTAACACACGCAACAGTGGAATACCCTGCTCATCGTAAAAAGGAACTACTCGGTCATTGAGCAGATCAGCGGAAACTAAGGCATTTTTACGGTCGTAGAGCTTACAGTGGGCCACTTTGGTGCAGGTATCAATAAAAGTCTGTTGGTATATCCTACCCACCCCCTTAATAGTTCCTACATAGTAGGTATCTTGTGCACCAAGATATCCGGGATGATAGGTTTCTATTTCACCATGCGCCTCTTTTTCAACTTTCGCTTTTTCTAAAGCAGCAACCTGGGATTCTGTCAGGATCATGCCTTCTTCCGCTACTTTGGCCTCCAGAGCTTTCAGCCGCTTTTTGAAGGTTTCCAGATTATGCCGGAGCCACACACAACGCACCCCACAAGGAGAGATAAATACTCCTTCTTTTTTAAGCTCATTTGCAGTTCGGAGTTGACCCAAAGCCGGCTGTTCCAATGCGTGTTCTACGACTCGGGCTTCAATAGCTGGATCAATCCGATTTTTAGGGTTGGCCTTTTTCCGACTCAGTTCAGCCAGAGCCATTTCGCCTCCTTCATCGTACAGTTGATTGTAACGGTAGAAGGAATCTCGGCTATAGCCTAAGACTTTACAAGCTTGAGAAACATTGCCTAATTGCTCAGCCAAATTGAGCAATCCTACTTTTGTTTTGATTACTTTTGTTTCAGTTTTCATTCTGACAGTTTTAAAGGGTTACACTTTTTGTTTGGTTACTTAAATGTAATCCTAACTGTCAGATTAAGTCGTAACTACTTCAGATTAACCTAGTTTCTAGATACCTCTACGTCTTTACCGCAATAATAAACTTTGTCATCTTGAGAAATCTTTTTTCATGAGTGCTCATGTACTTATTCTTTGAGGTTGATAGACTTTGAAGACTCCAGATCTACTTCTGAAGTAAATATTCTTGCCTGAAGAAGACGCTTCTAGTTCGTAGATAATTTTACCATCCCGTTCAACAACCCACTTTCCTGGATGTAGATCGTTAACTAGTATGCTATACTCCTGATCCCCTTCTATCTTAAAGTCAGCAGAACTTAGTAGACTACCACTCTTACTGAATAAGCCAATTTTGTCTAACATCTTGGCACCTATCAAGTCATTCTCAATAATTTCTTCGGCTAAGGGTTCGGTAGAAGCCCTGTCCATAACGGCCATAGCATGCATAAAAAAATCTTCTTTTTGAGGTTGGGAAGGAGTTACCTCTAGTCGCCAGCGTAGATCTTCATATGCCTTTTGTTTTTTGGTGTTAACTTTATCAGTTGACCTGTCAGGCGAATAGTTTTTTCCATTAATCTTGTAGCCATATGATGTTTGAATTTCTGCCTGTTTAGGTAAAAGAGTATATGAGACTAACTTGCCATTCCCTTTCATCAACACGCTTTTTTTTTCGTTTATAGCGGGCTCTTCCATAGCGTGCATTAAAAATGTTTTTTTGAAATTTGCGTTTGTTGCCACTACTCGGTCAAATACCATAAATACAATCGGATACTTAGGGTCATTAGTACTGAAGGTCACCATAGACCGGGTTACATTGTTTACTTTGGCTTTATTGACTCTATTACTATAGGTATAACCTTCAGTTAAGTCTCCTGAGATATAGCTGTATTCTGGTTTATGACTGTCAGGCCCAATTTCGTAAGCAGCAACTTTAGCGTACTGGTATCCGTTTTTTGCGTCTTTTAATTCGCTTAAATTATCGGGCTGAACATCATTGTTTAAAGGCCATCGCATACCACCGTCTACTTCAGTATTAGTCCAACTACCACCAGAGTATTTCTCATTAGGGTCATAGATTAAGAGGCCATTGTGGGCAATGGTTGAACGATAATAGCTGCGCCAATGCCCTTCAGTAGTAGGGTTACTTTGGTCTTCGTACTGCCCACTGTCACCAGTTAAATTGCCTTTATAATATATTTGAAATGTTCCAAAATCTTTATGTTGATGATTTCCAAAGTAATATTCTCCAATACGCATGTGAACAACAGCATCATTTGATCTGTCCCCAGATAAATCCCAACCTGTGCGGGCAATCATTTCGCCACCAATAGGTGGAGGAAAATATTTGGTTAAGGATAAAGAGGTAATACTATTTGAGGTGGCATTTTCTGACCGGTATATTAAATCGAAGAAATCACGCTCTAGGGCTGCATCATAAGTAGCAAAAATATTTTGATTAGCTACCCAACGAAGATAAGGGTCGTTGGCATAGTTTGCTGTTTGGCGAAGAACAAAGTCATGGTATTCGTAGCTTCCATCGTCTATTCGCACATCACCTTCCCTAAGTAATTGCCTATCGGGTCTTAGTGAATATATCAAATGGTAAGGTACCTTCTCAAAACCTTCGTTAAATAAATCATTACCTCCTGATAGAGTTTTATAGGCTAGGGCAGCTAGAATAGTATGCGCATGGCGGGTGCCTATATAGTGCCCTTGATGGTGTTTATGTGATTGCATCCAGAAATTATTCTCAGGCTGAATACGGTTGAAGAGAAATTCGGCCGCGGCATCATACATTTTGTTCTCGTCTCCGTATATCGCTATTCCAGCGAATATGTGGTTATAAAATACCCCTTCCACAAAGTGACCTACGATAGACTGTAAATTTCCAGGAATAGGGTAAATAGATTTTTCACCCGAACTCATGCTAGATACTCTTATCAGTTCTTTTATGAAATCCTGTTTCGAGGGCACTCCTGGTCTGCCCAAAAGGTCGTAGCAGTAATCGAAAGCAATAGAAGCCTGAAAAATGCTCTTAAAAGGAGCGCGGTTCTTAGCGTAGGTTTTAGAATCTTTCAACCACTTATATGAGTCGTTAAGTGCTTTTTCTCCTGCCAAAGTATTACCATCTAAAAGATAGCGTAGTGCAAGGCACGCAGGGGAGCTACTGTAATAAATTCTTCTAGCTTCTGAGGCAAACGCTGGTGATTTTGCTTTTGCCTTAATTTCGGGAAGTGTTGAGGAGGTAATAAAAAGCCGTGGGTGACTTTCAGGTATAGCGGGGGAAGAAGTAATTAATTGACAAAGTCCTTTGTATCCAAAAACAGTGATTAAAACGGAGACTGTCAGTACTTTAATCTTTATCATTAAGTCGAAGATTTACATAGTTTCTACTAGTATAACTATTTCGAAACGTATTCCTTATACAATTATGAAAAAGACTTTTTGTAAAAATTCAATATTAAGAAATCTCTGCAATACTACCTTTAGAAAGTGATGAACACAGAAAGCAGGCCAGCTGATAAGCATCTACAATAAGGGTATTGGTGCAAACTTTCTTAAAAGCCATGTTAGAAGAGACTTCTATTCGTTCGTAATAATAGAATTAGAATTGAAAACTAGTTCTCCGACCCGGTGTGATTTTGTGATTGAGAGTTCGTGGCTTGAGACTGAACCAGTAACTATAAAGCAAAAGTCTTACTAAATACTTAGTAAGACTTTTATTATGCTGCTTTGGTGTAGTATGTTATTTAGGTACGTATACTCTAACGTAGTCAACGTGCATTTCCTGTAAAGAAGCTCCTGTGTTTTGTCTATGTTTCCAGAAGGAATTATATAGACCAAACTTGAAGTAAGGTGCATCTTCATCTTTATAGCTATTAGGGCCTCGGTAAGAGTGGAAAAGATTACCATTTCGGTAGACTCTGAAGAATCCATCTGAACCATAGCTCCATTTAACGTGGAAAGTCCAGGTCACCCACTTACCCTTGTCACTTTCCAGACTCCTGTAACCAGATCCTACTCTCTTAGTAGGGTGATAATCTTTTCCTGGATAGATCTTCTTACCATCAACACTGTAGCGGTGGGGTAGTACTTTGGCATCTTTACTTCCTGCCCCAGAGCGGGTAGCGTACATATGGCGGAGAAATATGTGATCTCCTTCAAATCGCATAGTGTACGATCCTTCCCGGCTATATTTGTAGTCATTTTTCATACTAAAGAATCCAGTATAACCACTACCGATTTCATATTGGTCGCTTATTCTTACTCTCATCTGATAGACATATTCCTGACCCCATTTTGCCCGGAAACCACCCTTGAAGTAAGGGGATGGCAGGTTTCTAGGTACAAGTTCTTGGCGATAGTTCTTGTTGGTTCCAGGAGTAATTCTAAAATGGTAAGCACCAACTCCGCCTACTTTTACTACTTTACCTCTAGTATGCCCCAAGTGGTGTACGCGCAATCCAGAAGAGCTACTAACATTTTTACCGAAACCACTATTGAACTCATACTGTCGTAATAGTTTTAGGGCAGGTAGACCGCTGGGAGTCTTTGATTCATCATTACCATCATCTCCGCTATCACCTCCGTCTCCGCTATCACCATCATCCTGTGGGCTACTACTCCCGCCTCCAGATTGTCCTCCTTCCTTGCAAACCTCCTCAGAGCTTTTATAACCACTGTTCCATCGGGCATATACTTGAAAGCAACGATTACTAGCGTTGCTAATAGAGAATACCATCTTTTCGTTTTTCTTATTTGAATATAGACGGGGGATGATACTAGTGCCAGTTCGCTTACCGTCTACCATTAACTCAAAACCTCCTTCAGGCTGCTTAGGAGAAGCAAAGTTTACAAAGTCTAAGGTGACTTTTGAGCCACTGATAGAAAGCTTACTAATAACAGGTTCTGTAATATTAGAAGGTCGGCTGACTTCACCACCGCTACTGTTATCATCGTTACCATCATCTCCGGGAGGTGGTGATGAACTCTGTCCTCCACTACCAGGCTTCATTTCGTTGGATCGCTTATAGCCACTGTTCCAACGAGCGTAAATCTGATAGGTACTCTGAGGCTGACTGATAGAAAAAGTCATTTTTACATTTTTGCTCGACGAATAAGAGCGAGGGATAATATTCGTATACGTTCTTTTTCCATTAACCATTAGCTCAAAACCTCCCTCTGGTCTTTTAGGCGAGGCATAATTAGTAAATTCTACAGTGACCTTTGAGCCATTAACTGACACTTTAGTGACCTCGGGAATCCGGGTGTCCTGGGTACGAGCTGAGCTAAGCCCTAAGTCAGATGATAACCCTCTTTCACTGAACATTTCTTCTTCTGCGCACTGGGTGAAGAAAAGCAGGATAAAAATAGCAGGTAATAATAAATAAATCTTTTTCATAGAAATAGAATAAAAGTGAGATTAGATTTTATGTCAATATTTTTGCAACCCCCTACATGCAGCAGATACTATACAAAAATTAAGTGCCAGAAGAATAAATTTTCAATTTATGGTTCTGAGTTGTGAAACAGATAGCTAAGGATAATAAGTGATAATATGAATAAACCAATAATTGATAGTGTTGATCTGTCATCTTGGCAACATGATTAACGATTTATATTAGGAGAGCAATAAGTGGAGTAAATAAAGCTATAAAAAATAAAAAGCATAGCTATTACACATGATAGGTTTACTATTATGATAACGTGCCTTGATTTGAGAATATATTTTTCAATATGATAAACCACATGATGCCTAGTTAAAGGTATTTTGTGAGTATGAATTTTATATGAAAGTGATAGTGAGGTCTTTATATAAATATAGGTTACCCGTCGTATGTGCGCATAGTTGTAAGTTCTACTTTGCGGAAATAGGCATCTATCAGAGGTGACGGTACTGCATAACAGTAGCTGAGTCAGGGCAGAGATAAGAAAATTCTGCGGTTTGCTGAATAACTGCGGGAACATTATTACGAGATACCATCTCAAACTTGAGCTGACTGAAAAACTTTACTGCAGTAGTTGTGATAATGTATAAAGAAGAAATATGATTATTTTTGGCTAATACAAGCATACTATTTACTAGTTGCTGACCTAATCCCTGCTGTTGAAAGTTAGTATCTACAGCTAGCGACCGAAGTAGCCCAAATGGCTCATGAATCTCTAAGCCACAGCAACCAAGTACTTGCCCTGAACTGTTTTTTATTATTTGAAAAAGAATCTGAGAGTTAACATCTTCAGTAGGAAGTTGCTGGGATTGTAGCAACTTCTTTATCGCTGGTAAATCATTAGATTGGGCAGGTGTAATTTTAAGACTTGGTACAGAACGTTTCATAAGTAGATCAGTTTGAGGGTCGTTTCCCATCATGAAAATATGGGAGCTAAAAGTCTGAAAACCCCACTTTTTATAAAAAGTAATAGCCGATGGATTATGTTCCCATACTCCTAGCCAAATGGTTGTAAACTGATACGTTTGAGCATAATCCAACGCAGTTTGCATAAGTTGTTTGCCAATTCCCTGCCCCATTTCTGTTTGATTTACGTAGATCCGCTGAATCTCTATTGCTCGGCTATCATCTATCTGCGTGATAGTCTGACCCCATCGTAACTTTAAGTAACCAATGGCCTCCTTCTGCCGATACGCAAGGAAGAACTTTGTATTGGGATCAACTAACTCTTGTTGGACGGTAGACTCTTGAAAAGCTTGGTCGACATATCGATGAAAATCTTGCTCTCTATTATATTTGGCAAAAGCATCGGTGAAGGTCTTTTTTCCTAGCGCAGATAATATTACTGCTGCCTCGTTATTAGCTGGTCTGATTTGTATATCAGAAGACATAGGTATAAAGGTAGATACAGGATACAAAAATAGAATATTATCGAAAGAAAAAGGACTATCCACTTTTGTGAATAGCCCCAGACTGATAATCTAGCTAGAGTGAAGATTACTGATTGTCACCTTCTTCTTTTTCCCCCTGAGCAGTTTCCATCATGCTTGGTGGTAAAATTACGGCGTCAATAACGTGTACAATTCCATTAGATGCTTTAACATCAGCAGCTATTACTTTAGCTCCTGCAATCATAGCTTCGCCATTTGCTAAGGTTACCACAGCTTCGCTACCTTCTACGGTAGTGGCTGCCATACCATCTGATAAATCAGTAGAAGCTACCTCACCAGCTACTACGTGGTAAGTAAGTACTGATACTAACTTATCCTTGTTTTCTGGCTTCAGCAGAGTTTCTAAAGTTCCAGCAGGAAGAGCTGCGAAAGCTTCATTGGTGGGGGCGAATACAGTAAATGGCCCATCACTTTGTAGTGTTTCTACTAGTTCAGCAGCTTTAACTGCCTCTACTAGAGTGGAAAGACTTTCCTGATCCATGGCCAAGGCTACAATGTCTTTTTGATCACCTTGGGCAAAAGTCAATGTGGTTACCAATAGACCGGCTAGGAATAAAATGAGTGTGTTCGTTTTCATGATGTGATTTTTTTGTGTTTATGAAATACACCCACATAACAGGTCTTTAAGTTGATTGTTTTGTTTAATCTATTTTTAACGAAATTTAACAAAAAATTAACACGTTAGAGTATTGCGAATTGTAAATATCTGAAAATCAGAAAATTAAAATGATAGACTTGTCTGAAAGTATTTTTTTGTTGCATTAAAAGAATACAATAATAAAACAAGTAGAATTATTTTTGAGAAGAGTAAATACTATTGGATAAGTATTGATACTGAGAATCCCATGTTTTCAATAGAGATATTGTAGAAGGTGACTCAGTAGATATCAGCCAGAGCATAATTGCCAATATAACAAGCAATAGTAAGAGCCAAGACCAAATAGGCTTCTGACGGGTTTTGCTATTCAATCGTAGGTTAGTCATGACAGTGAGGTAAATAACAAGAGTAACTCAAACAAGCCAGACTTTTACCCTATACCTATTATGAATTAATGTATTTAGACACAGGAGATAGTACCTTATCCTGTATTTTGGTAACAACTAACACCTTATCGAGTAGCTTACGCTCGAAGCTAAGCAAATACCACAAGTACCCTGTACTGATCATGACGCCCCCAATAAGCAACTGAGGCCAGTAAGAGACAGGATGAATGAAGTAGAGTAATTTTACAGATGCACCAATAAGCAAACAAGCAACTAGTGGTTTCCAAGCTAGTTTTAAAAGCGAGCTATAGTGTACCCCAATAAGCTGATGAACTACCCGCTGATACCAAAAAAAGCGAAACGTTCGATCGACCAAAATACCGAGTGCTGCACCGTTAATACCGTAGAGTAGTGCCCCGATTGTCACGGCAGGGATCGTGGAAAGTAATGTAGAACTTATGCTGAGCTTCATAGACAGGTCAGACCGACCCACACTCCGCATAATAATTGACGCATTAGCAGACAACCCATTCAAGATAGTGGCTAGAGCGAGAATTTGTAAGGGCAAAACTGCCATCATCCACTGAGTGCCAAAACCTACGCGGATAATCGGTTTAGCCAAAAGAATGAGACCTAGCATGAGTGGAAACACCAATAACTGATTCATCTTACTGATACTCAAAAAGTATTTAGCAATGGCTTCTTTACTTTTCTGAATAGAGGAGTAGGCTGGGAACATCACTCTATTTATCACATTAGTAAGCTGCTTTACCACCGTATTGGTTAGAAGAAACCCTAAAGTGTAGGAGCCAAGAGCTGCTCCGCCAATTAGCTTACCAATTAGTAAGTAATCCACATTCAGGGTAAAAAAGTGGAAAATCCGCTCAATAAGCACTTTACTACCAAAGTCAAACAATTGATGATAAGCTTGTTTGCTAAAAATGAGTTGTGGCAACCAACGTGAGTACAACCAGTAGATGGCAGCCGAAACTAAAGAAACGATAACACCATTAGCAGCTAAAGCCCAGACTCCCCAATCCTGAAAAGCCAGAAAAGTAGCTATGATTCCGCCTGCTAATACCGACGCTATCTCCGCAAAGGCCTGAGGCTTAAATTTGAGTTCTTTACTGAGTCTAGCTTTAGGAATAGCATAAAGTGTATTGAATATGAGTGGTAAGGCCAGTAAAGGCATAATTTCATTCAGAATAGGCTCTGAATAAAACCAAGCTGCTATTGGTGAAACAGCGGTTACAATCAGAGCGTAGCCCAAGATAGCAATAGCCAAGTTTAACCAGAAGGCTGTGGAATAATGCTGACGATTTAATTGATTCTTAGGGCGCTGAATAAGGGCTGAGACCATCCCCATTTCACTTACTACCTCAATAAATCCAATAAAGACGGCAGCCATGCCAATGATACCATAGTCTTCAGGTAAAAGTAGTTTAGCTAGTAGTAACTTAAAAAGTAATCGTAATCCTTGGGAACCAAATGAAGCTAAAGACGTCCATCCTATACCCGATACTATCCTGTTTTGTAGTCTCATAAAATAAAGTAAAGAGGAAAAGCCAAGGCATAAATAGCTTAGTTTTCCTGATCCTAACATCCCAACCTAACCTTGCAACAATAAAGGACCTGGCACAAGAGTGAAAAAATTGTACCGTGCGAAGAGTAAAAAGTAAAAAAATGATGAATTATATCACCTTCCTAAGATTATACCCAAAAGTAAGGATAAATGTTATATATGCACTAAGTAAATACAATTTTTGTGCAGCTTTCTACAACATCTATCGATCTTGTAAAGCATAAATAATGACATTTTGGCTTATTTTTCTTAAATATTGCTAATTTATAAGACATTTTGGCATAAAATGCGCAAAAAATAGCTTTGGTGATAGTTTTGATAAAGTATTGATGAACCAACGTATAAGGAAGAAAAAGATGAATTTGAATAACTACACTATAAAATCGCAGGAGGCGATACAGAAGGCAGCGGAGGTTGCAGGTGGAAATCAACAGCAAGCCATTGAGCCGGGACATTTGCTAAAAGCAGTATTGCAGACTGATGAAAATATGATCTCGTTTGTGCTTAACAAACTGAGTATTAATCGTGCCCAATTAGATAACGATGTGGATATAATCATTCAATCGTATCCTAAGGTGAGTGGGCAACAACCGTATCTATCTAATGATAGTGCAGCAGCTTTACGTAAAGCTGAAAGCTACCTGAAGGAGTTTCAAGATGAATTTATTGCCATTGAGCATATCTTGTTGGGTTTGTTGTCTAGTAAAGAAAAAGTGGCCTCACTGATGAAGCAAGCTGGATTTTCTGAAAAAGCATTAAAAGCGGCTATTCAGGAACTACGAGGAGGCGATCGGGTGACTGACCCAAATGCGGAAGCAAAGTATAAATCGCTGGAGCGTTATTCCAAAAATCTGAATCAGTTAGCAAAGGCCGGAAAAATTGATCCAGTTATTGGTCGGGATGAAGAGATACGTCGGGTTTTACAGATTCTGGCGCGTCGTACAAAAAATAACCCTATTCTACTTGGCGAACCAGGTGTGGGTAAAACAGCCATTGTAGAAGGGTTAGCTCAGCGGATTGTAGATGGGGACGTGCCCGAAAACTTGAAAACCAAAACTATTGTAGCTCTTGATATGGGCTTATTGGTTGCTGGGGCTAAGTATAAGGGTGAGTTTGAAGAACGCCTGAAATCAGTCATCAAAGAAGTGACCGACTCTGATGGGCAGATTATTCTATTCATTGACGAGATTCATACGCTAATAGGTGCCGGGGGAGGTGGGGAAAGTGCGATGGATGCTGCCAATTTGCTGAAGCCGGCTTTAGCTCGGGGCGAACTGCATGCTATTGGAGCAACCACTCTGAAAGAATACCAAAAGTATATTGAGAAAGATAAAGCCCTGGAGCGACGCTTCCAGTCAGTGATTGTAGATGAACCAGATGTGGCAGATGCTATCTCCATTTTGCGAGGTATTAAAGATCGCTACGAATTGCACCACGGAGTACAAATTAAAGACGATGCCGTAATTTCAGCAGTAGAGCTTTCTAACCGCTACATTAGCGATCGTTTTTTGCCCGATAAAGCTATTGACTTGATGGATGAGGCTGCAGCTCGTTTACGTATGGAGATTGATTCCTTGCCCGAAGAATTAGACGAGCTAAACCGGAAAATTATGCAATTGGAAATTGAGCGGGAAGCAATTCGCCGGGAAAAAGATAAAGAGAAGGAAGCTCAGCTTAACAAGGAAATTTCAGAACTGGAAGAACAGCGGAAAGGGGTAAAAGCAAAGTGGGAGAATGAGAAAGCTGTGATTAAAGGTATTCAGGAAGAGAAGGAAAAACTGGATCGCTACAAAGTGGAAGCTGAGCAGGCCGAAAGGTCAGGCGACTACGGAAGAGTAGCTGAAATCCGCTACGGAAAAGTAGGGGAGAGTGAGCAGAATCTAGCCGAACTTCAGCAGAAACTGGTAGAAATGCAACAGGGTAGCTCGCTACTGAAAGAAGAAGTAGATGCCGAAGATATTGCCGAGGTAGTGGCGAAGTGGACGGGGATTCCGGTTTCTAAAATGCTGCAAAGTGAACGTGAAAAGTTATTGTATCTAGAAGATGAACTTAGCCGCCGGGTAGCGGGTCAGCGAGAGGCCATTGAAGCATTGTCCGATGCGGTACGTCGGAGCCGAGCGGGTTTGCAAGATCCTAAACGCCCGATTGGTTCATTCATCTTCTTAGGAACAACTGGTGTAGGTAAGACTGAACTTGCCAAAGCCTTAGCGGAGTTTCTGTTTGATGATGAAAATAATATGGTGCGGATTGATATGTCAGAGTATCAAGAGCGCCACGCAGTGAGCCGATTGATTGGAGCACCTCCCGGCTATGTGGGTTATGATGAAGGTGGTCAGCTAACTGAGGCTGTGCGTCGCAAGCCTTACTCAGTAATTTTACTAGATGAAATTGAGAAAGCCCATCCGGATGTATTTAATATTCTATTGCAAGTGCTGGATGATGGACGCTTGACCGATAATAAAGGCCGGGTGGCTAACTTCAAAAATACAATCATCATCATGACGACTAACATTGGTTCGGGCTTGATCCAGGAGCGATTTCAGGATATAAACCCGTTTAATGAAGATGAAGTCTTGAGTCAAACTAAACGGGAAGTGTTTGAACTTTTGAAAAAATCAGTTCGTCCAGAATTTCTCAACCGAATTGACGAAACTATTATGTTCCGACCACTCTCTCGCGAAGACATGCGGAAGATTGTAGAAATACAGTTTAATCTGATTAAGCACCGTTTAGAAGAAAATGGAATCAAGATTGAAGCTACTGATGAAGCCCTAGATCATTTGGGAAATATTGGATTTGACCCTCAGTTTGGGGCTCGTCCGCTAAAGCGGGTACTGCAACGTGAAGTGCTGAATCAGTTATCCAAAGAAATCCTGGCGGGAAATATCACTCGCGATTCAGTAGTTGGGATTGAACTAAACGACAATCAGCAGATTGGGTTTATCAACCTAGACGAGGTGAAAATATAGCAAGTGAATGGTTTGAAAATGATGCAAAAGGCAGGGGCAGAAGTTCCTGCCTTTTTGTTTAAACTACAGCCGAATACCCATCAAAAGCACGTCGTCGGTTTGCACTTGGTTACCTTGCCAACAAGTAAAGGTTTCTTTCACTTGATGATATTGCTCAGCGGTAGGTAAGTCCTGAATATTAGCTAGTAAATCACAGAAGCGACCACGCATAAACTTCTTGTCATGGGGGCCACCGAATTGATCTTGATAACCATCTGAAGCCATATACAGCATATCGCCTCGCTGTAACTGCTGACCTTGATTGGTAAAGTACTTATCACCTACCCGTCCACCACCAATAAAGTAGCGACTAGCTTCTAATTTGCATAGTTTACCATCAAGGGTAAAGTAGAGAGGAATTTGAGCACCACTGTAGAAAACTTCTTGGGTATAGCGATTGATCATACAGATAGCAATATCTAAACCATCAGTGTTGGTACCTTCGGTATCGGTTTGTCGTAACGCCTCCTGAATACGTGTATCCATCATGGATAGTATATTATTGGGGGAGACCACTTTACTTTCGAGCACAATCTGATTGAGCACCGAATTAGCCAGTACAGTCATAAAAGCTCCAGGAACACCGTGCCCAGTACAATCAAGCACTGCCACTAGCACTGTGTCTTCGGTTTCATAAATCCAGTAGAAATCACCACTAACAATGTCTTTAGGGCGATGAAATACGAATGAATCAGGAAACAAATGTTTCAACTCATCCTTCTCGGGCAAAAGTGATAACTGAATACGGCGGGCGTATCCGATACTATCCCGAATATCCCGGCTGGTTTCTTCCAACAGCCTATTTTTTTGGGTAATCTCATCGCGCTGCTTCTCAATTTCCTGCTTCTTCTCTTCTAATTTTTGATTAGCTCGGGTTTTTAAAACATACTTGCTGTAAAGCAAAGCACCCACCCCACCCATTAGTAATAGCCCCACAATCAGAAATAAATTCATCAACTTACGTTCATCGGCTATTAAGCTCTGAATTTGGTTTTCCTTCTGAAGAGACTGGATTTGATTATCCTTCTTAGCTGTCTCGTAAATGGTCTCCATCTCAGCAAATCGTTCGGCAATTTCTTCCTGAAAAGCTAGGTTCCTTTCCAGGTCATACAAGCCATAATTGACCAGGGCATTTTCAAAATCACCCACTTTTGCGTAGTATCTAGCTAACTGCTTGTAGTATTCGCGTAGTATCTCGTTGCTACCTACAGCAGTACGAGGAGTCTGGGCTAATCCTAGATTAAGATAATTGAAGCACTGCTCCATATCATTAAGAGCATAGTAGGCATTACTCAGCTCGAGCATGCAGCGAGCCTGTAAGGATCGATGCTCAAACCGCTTAGCTAAGGCTAATGCTTCTTCTAGCAACGGAATGGCTTCTTTCGCTTGGTTTTGCAGCAAATAAGTACGGCCAATGTAAAAATAGGCTCGAGCCAACCGGCTATTCTCTCGGTCTTGGTTAAGGCTAATCACCCTTCGGAATGATTCCAGAGCCAAATCGTAGTTTTCAGTTTTTACATGTACCCGCCCCATGCCAATATAAGCCGATGAGAGTGTACTGGTATCTTTTGCTATTTGGGCAAATTCTATTGACTGAAGTAAATATTCCCGAGCCTTGGTGTAGTTCTGAACATCGTGGTTAATGATGCCAATTGTCTTGTTAAGCTGAGCTTTGTGAGTTTCAAATTGTAAGTTGTTAAATAGGGTAGCAGCATCTATACAATGATCAAGGGCAATCACGTTACTACCCGTTCGGTTCCTAATCTCGCACAGTAGTAGTAGTGTTTTAGCTAAAGCTAACCGACTTTGTTGCTGTTCATATATGAGTCGAGCACTATCAGCGTACTGAATAGCCAGCGAATAGTAGTCATTAGCAAAGGTAGTTTGTGCTACTAGATGATAGGCACCAGCGATACTGATGGAGTCAGCTTCTTCCCGGTAAATGCTAAGCCCCTGACTTAGATAATGCTCTAAGCTATCACTATTGTAGCGCGGATAGTGGGCAAAGTAGGATGCCAGACGAACGTACGTATCAGCTAGACCTTTATCATAATTCGCTTTTTGGGCAGCATTTCTAGCTTGCTGAATCAGATAGTAGGTAGTATCTAGATCAACTTGCTCGTAGAACGCCGCTAATCCGAGCCAAGCCTGGTTTTCATCCTCGAGAGAGTTGGCTCGCTCAAGTTTGATATTGAGGCTATCAGGTGCAAGAAATTGGGCAAAAGACAGATGGGTTCCGCTCAAACTGACCAAAAAAAAGCTCCAACGTACAAGTTTTGTCCACATTGCCGATACTTCACAAAGTGTATCACTTACCAATTCTACCCGAATTTAGGTGTTGCTTAGCATATATTCAAATGAATGATAACCAGCAGAGATTAGTTCATAGTAGGAAATTCAATCCACATAGAGTCGCCTCCAAAGTAGTGTTCTATCGCCCCGGTTCCCAGGTTAATTTGCTGCTGCTGGGCGTATTTTTCGGCGTACTGGCTCACTTGGGTAGGGGTAGGCCACACCACGGGTTGCCCGTACACTCGTATTCTTAGGTAATCACCGGAAGGCAACGTATCTTGAGATAGCTTCTGTAAAGCCTCAGCTGATGAATCAGAACTGAGAATTCCGATGAATTGATCAATATTTTCTGAGGTAGCTGACGAGTCGTAATTCACAACAATGAGGTGACCTTGTAAGGAGTTATCCTCGATCATTTGCTGGGTTTTTACTACAGTCTCCCTCAATTTCAGATCACCGTATTTACCTTCGTAACGCGTTCCGTACACAATTCTACGATCATGGGTAACTTCATTGATTTGCTCAGCCCGAAAGCCACCTAACCATGCGTAAACTGCAACAGCTACCAGAATGACAGATACAGCGCTGATGATTACTGTTTTTTTCATACTTTTTTGGATAGGACTAACTCTCGACGTAGATAATAGACTATTAAAGTACTTAGTGCGAGTGTTTGCTTATTGCTTATAGTTTCTTTTACTTTCAGGGTGAATTACGGTACGGCTACCTCTCATCTCAAAGATACAGCTAAGCAGATAACTCGTGAATGATACTATCGTTTGCATTTATTGTCGATTCCAGACGGCAATCTCAGATTTTAATGTGAAATTGCACTTCAACCATTAAACATACTACTCTGTTGCATGTATGCATATATCAAAGGAGTTCTAGCTCATAAAGACCCTACCTACGTTGTAATTGATGTACAAGGCGTAGGCTACGAAATAAGGATATCGCTTAACACTTACGAAGCTCTCGAGAAAGAAACGACGTACAAGCTTCACACCTACTTGCATGTAAAAGAAGATGCCCAAACGCTATTTGGTTTTGCTCAGCCTGCTGAAAAAAAGCTATTTCTCGATTTACTGTCCATTTCGGGGGTTGGACCAAGTCTGGCACTGACCCTACTCTCATCTATGCAGGTGAATGAGTTAAAGGGAGCCATTGCCAATGAGGATGCCAAAACCGTACAGCGGGTAAAAGGTATCGGGGCTAAAACTGCTCAACGAATTGTGCTGGAATTGGCAGATAAAATTCGTAAAGAAGGCGGTGCTACTAGTTCTTCTGAAAAGGTACATGGCCTTCCGGCAACGGCATACAATACCTTACGGGGCGAAGCGTTATCTGCTTTGACTACCCTCGGTTTCACCCGAGCTGCTGCTGAAAAAAGCATAAATAAGGTAATAGCCGATTGGCAAAAAAGTAAGCAAAACGAAGAGCTTCGTCTGGAAGAGGTAATTAAGCTTGCCCTCAAAACCACGTAAATAAACTATCGCCGACTTGCTACTGACGGTCTCACAGTATACAATGGAACGCTGCTACGGGATGAAGCGTAACTGCGGTAAAATTCTATGGCTACTGGGCGCGCTGATTTTCAGCACACTCACCGTAATAGCTCAAGATACAACTCCTGCCGATACTACTCAGTCAGATACAGTTCAGACCGATACTATCCCTAGTGACACAATAGATATTCCGTCTGAAAACATCTCAAATCAGCCCTATGAACCATCCAATCGACCTCAGTATGGCCTACCCGATCGCTACGGCGACCCCCTGTCTAATCGAGTACCTCGTTCGCCACTTTATTTGCAAGACCCTACTCAGCTAGATTTTGGAATAGAGATTGACACCTCAATTAATTACTCTATCTACGAACGAGTGAACGGACTGGACTATCGTGCTCCTTCTTATCTCAACTTTGATCAGTACGAGCAGATTCAAAATCAGCGGATTTTGCGCGACTATTGGCGCAACCGCTCAGCAGAGTTGGACGGCGAAAGTGCCGTAAGTGGTCGTCGGCTGATTCCACCAATTTATACCACTCCGGTTTTTGATCGACTGTTTGGAGGCTCCTACGTAGATATTCGCCCCAATGGCTTTGTGACGTTGGATTTTGGCGGGCGGTTTCAGCGGATATTTAATCCGAACATACCAATTCGTCAGCAGCGGAACGGAAACTTTGAGTTTGACCAGCAAATTAGTCTCAACGTAGTTGGAACCATTGGCGATAAACTTCAGGTAACTGCCAATTTCGATAACAATAACTCTTTCGATTTTCAGAATAATGTGAAGGTAGAGTATACAGGATACGAGCATGAGATCATCAAGAAAATCGAACTAGGAACCGTTAGTATGCCCGTTAGTAATAGTCTGATTACGGGCTCACAAAGTTTGTTTGGAATTAAGACCCAGTTACAGTTTGGTCGCTTGTTTGTTACTAGCGTAGCTTCAGTACAGCGTGGTAGTAGCGACGCCATCACCATTGAGAGCGGTACCCAAAATCAAGAGTTTGAGATAATAGGTTCGGAATACGACGAAAATCGCCACTTTTTCTTAAATCATTTTTTCCGTTCCAACTACCAAGACTGGCTACGGCTACCTCAGCAAATATCTTCGGGATTGAACGTTACTCGGGTAGAAGTCTACGTGCTCAACCGGAACAATGATACTGAAACCCTGCGGGGCATTGCTGCTCTCATGGATTTAGGCGAAGGCAGTGTGATTTTTCGAGATGGTAACCCCCAGATTGGTAATGGACAGGGTGGGCCGGGTCGCAACGAAGCTAACCAGTTGTACCAAAACTTATTGGGTACGGCGGGGCTGCGCGATATCAATCAGACCTCTACCATTTTAGAAAGTGCGCCCTTTAGTTTTGAAAAAGCTACTGACTTTGAGGTGATTACGGCTGCTCGTAAGCTTACAGAACGTGAATTCACCTTCAATAGTCAGTTGGGCTATATTAGCCTGAACCGTCGCCTGCAAAACGATGAAGTGTTGGCTGTTGCCTATGAGTATACTTTCAACGGGCAACGCTATCAGGTAGGAGAACTTACGGAAGACTACCAAAATCTGTCGGAAGACCAGGTGGTTTTCCTAAAAATGCTACGCCCAACCAAGATCAATACCGAGGTGCCCACTTGGGATTTGATGATGAAAAATATCTATAATCTGAATGCCAGTCAGATTACTCGCGAAGGCTTTCAACTGCGCGTGGTATACCGTGATGACCGTACTGGGATTGATAACCCCAGTTTGCACGAGGGGCAAAATACCCGTGATGTGCAGTTAGTTAACTTGTTTAATCTAGATAACTTGAATCAGAACAACGACCCACAGGAAGGTGGGGATGGTAATTTCGATTATATTGAAGGGGTTACAATTAATCCCGAGCAGGGCTTTATCATCTTTCCGGTGTTAGAACCCTTCGGTAGCCATCTAGAAGCCCAGTTTGTAGCAGGTGCTGAAGATAACCTAGTGGATCGTTATGTATATAATTCCCTATATAATACTACCAAAGCTGACGCTGAACTGAACACCAATAAGAATAAATTTTTCATTGTTGGTAGCTTTGCAGCAGGTTCGGCTAACGAAATTATGCTGCCGGGAATTAATATTGCTGAAGGCTCAGTACAAGTGATTGCTGGAAATACTCCACTGAACGAAGGAGTAGATTTTACGGTCGATTATAATTTAGGCCGGGTCACTATTTTAAATGAAGGAGTACTCAGCTCCGGTAAACGTATTCAGATTCAGTATGAGAAGGCTGATCTATTTAATTTTCAGCAACGCTCTCTCTTCGGCACTCGCTTGGAGTATCGGGTAAACGATGATATTAGCATTGGTGGTACTGTTTTACATTTGAACGAGCGCCCCATTATCAGTCGGGTAAGTATTGGTGATGAACCTACCCGAAATACCAAGTACGGATTTGATATAAACTACCGAAAAGATTCCCGCTTCATTACCAAAATGGTAGACGCACTACCACTGATTCAAACCAAAGAACCTTCTACAGTCACTTTCAATGCGGAATTTGCCCAACTAATTCCGGGGACATCGAATGTGGTAGATGGTGATGGTACCTCCTATATCGATGATTTTGAAAATACTGTTACTCCCTTCAGCCTGAGTGGCTGGCAGAATTGGGTGCTGGCATCTACTCCGGAAACCGACGATCAATACTTTGTTGATCCTGCGGCAGAGCGTATCGGGCGTAACTATAAGCGGGCGAAGTTATCCTGGTATGTAGTAGATAATACTGCCTTTTATACTACGCGGGGCAATTTGGCCAGTGGTATTCCTCTGGCGGGAGATATTGTTAACCACTACGAGCGAGGGGTTGCCCCGCAGGAGGTATTTCCTTTTCAGGATGAGCAGGTTATCAACTTTAATTTACCCATTTTTGATGTTGCGTACTTTCCCGAAGAGCGAGGCCCTTACAACTATAACCCTAACTTGACGGACGAGGGACTGCTGCAAAACCCTCAAGAAAACTGGGGTGGAATCACTCGGGCTATCACTTCTGATGTGGATTTTGATAAAACCAACATCGAGTACATTGAATTCTGGATGCTCGATCCGTTTATCGGGGGCGAAAACGGAAGAGTACTCGACGGTCGGGTAAATCAAGCCAATAATACTGGTGGTAAGCTGATTTTTAACCTAGGTAGCATTTCAGAAGACGTAATCCCCGATGATCGTCACTTTTTTGAAAATGGCTTGCCCGAAGACTATGAATCTGAGGATGTAAATGTAGGCGAACTGGGACGTACTCCCAATGATCAGTTTTTAGTCGATTATTTTAGCAATGCTTCCCAGGAAATTCGGGATAATCAGGATGTGGGATTTGAAGGGGTGCGTAACGATGAAGAGGCTGAGTTTTTTGCTGACGAATTTTTTAATCGCTTATCTCCGGCAGCTCAGCAGGCCGTAGCGGATGATCCATCAGCGGATAATTTTCAATATTACTTAGGCGACGAACTGGACAACAACGGGATACAGATTGTAGAGCGCTACAAAAACTTTAATAACCAAGAAGGTAACACCCCAATTGTTACTGGTAATAATAATACCCGCTTTGTACCCTCGGGAAGTCAAGTGCCGGACAACGAAGATCTCAACCGCGATAACACGCTTAGCGACTTAGAAGAATATTATGAATATGAAGTAAATTTGCGCCCGGGTCAGTTTCAGGTAGGGCAAAATAATATTGTAGATGCAGTCACCGCTCCCACTGGGTCAGGGGAGAACGTAACCTGGTATCTGTTCCGTATTCCGATTCGGCAGCCCACTCGGCGACAAGGAAGTATTCAGGGCTTTAAATCTATTCGGTACATCCGCACTATTCTTACTGATTTTCGCCAGCCAGTGGTGCTGCGGTTTGCCAGATTCCAACTAGTAGGTAGCCAGTGGCGACGATTTACCGAAGATTTGAGTGAGAGGCAACTAGGGGAATACTCTGAAGATTACGATCCGGGATTCTTTATTTCAGCAGTGAACATTGAAGAAAATGGGGCACCTACTCAAGAAGGTTCGGCATATACATTGCCTCCAGGTTTCCGCCGCGATCGGGATAATACTTCACCAGTGGAACGACGGGTAAATGAGCAGTCGCTGCAATTATGTATTGATGAGTTAAGGGACGGTGATGCCCGGGCAGCGTATAAAAACATGACGCTGGATTTAATCAATTATGGTAGTATTCGGATGTTCTTCCACGCAGAAAGCCAAACTACTCAGGATAGTACGGTTACTGGGTTTTTGCGGTTAGGTACTGACTTTGATCAGAATTATTATGAAGTTGAAATTCCACTGGTTATGTCGCCTGATGGTTCGGGTGGGGAAGGAGAAGAACGGTTGGTTTGGCCCGAGGAAAATGAGATTGATATCGCGCTCGATGTGCTGTCTGCTGTAAAATCAGCGCGTAACCTAAGTAATGTTCCTATCACCTTACCGTTTAGCCAGCAACGAGGAAAATACAGAATAACCGTGGTAGGCCGCCCCGAACTAAGTACCGTACAAACCGTGATGATCGGAGTACGAAACCCCATTTCTGATGACCGTGCCCCGCAATCACTTTGCATATGGGCTAACGAATTGCGAGTAGGAGATTTTGACCGCACCAGTGGTTGGGCGGCTAATGCTCGCTTGAATACCAAACTGGCTGATTTTGCAAACGTTACTGCTTCAGTACGGCACTCTACTTTTGGTTTTGGCGGAATCCAGTCGCGTATTTCGGAACGTACCCGCGAAGAAGCTACTGAGTACGATGTATCGGCGAATGTTAATCTGGATAAATTTTTTCCTCAGAGTTTTGGTCTGCAGATTCCGATGTACGCCAGCTACGAGCGAGGAACCATAACTCCTCAGTTTGACCCCCGTGACCCAGATATTCCGCTGGATGCAGCTCTCAACGCATTTACTGATCCGCAAGAGCGGGCGAATTATCGGGATATTGTTACTGACCAATCGGTCCGGCGTAGCCTGAACTTTACGAATGTTCGTAAGAATAAGGTAGGAGAAAATACCCGTAATCACTTTTTCGATATTTCTAATTTTACTTTTTCCTACTCATACAGCGATCAGGTACGGAGTAATTTCAACACCGCTACCTACGAGCAACGATTGGTGCGGGGTGGGGTGGGATACAATTACAGTTTTCCTCAGCTAAATATTCAGCCATTTGCCAATGTCAATTTTCTACAATCGCCTTGGTTTGCTCTCATCAAGGATTTTAACTTCTCACCCGTACCTAGTAGTGTGAGTTTTCGGGGCGATTTGCAGCGTAATTTCGTAAAAACCCAGTACCGCGCTGAAAACCTACTCAGCTTAGAACCGCTCTACGAAAAAGCCTTTACGTTCAATCGTATTTACGACCTTCAGTGGAACCTGACCCAAAGTCTGGCCTTAGATTATAGTGCCCGAACCTTCGCGATTATTGATGAACCTGATGGCGAGCTCAATACCGAAGCAAAGCGCGATGAAGTAATTCGTAACCTACGGAACTTCGGGCGGATGAAAAACTACACTCAGGCTATTACTGCAACCTATGCCGTTCCGCTTGATAAAATCCCGATTACTGACTGGGTTAGTGCCGATGCTCGTTATCAAGCGGGTTATACCTGGCAGGCCGGAGCCTATGATCCGACTACAGTGACTAATACATTTGAAGACATTGGGAACAATATTCAGAATAACCGCGATCGTAGCCTGACCGGGCGAATTGATATGGTGGGACTGTATAATAAAGTGAAATTTTTACAAGGAATTAATGATGGTGGACGAGCCCGTCGTCCTACGCGACCCCAACCGCCTCGTAACGAGCAAGATACTACCCAGCAAGAGAAACCAAAACCGGACTTGAAAGCCCTCAAAGGATTATTCCGGCTTATCATGGCATTACGATCCATTAATGTAACCTATAATCTGAGTGAAGGCACTATGTTGCCGGGTTTCATTCTTACGCCGTATCTCTTTGGTCTTAACGACGCGTTTGATGCACCCGGTATTCCGTTTTTGCTGGGTAGTCAAGATCCTAGTATTCGGTTTGAATCAGCCCGTCAGGGGTGGCTCTCGCCGTCTCAATTACTGACCATGCCTTTTCAGCAGTCACAAGTAGAAAATATTAACGTTCGGGCTGATATCGAACCCTTTCGGGATTTCCGTATCCAGGTTGACTTTAGTAAGTCAGTGACTGGTACGTATCAGGAAATCTACCGACAAGACTCGCTAGGAGGCTTTAATTCATTTAATCCGGCACGTTCGGGTAATTATAATATTTCGTTTCTCACGATTCAAACCGCATTTTCCCGGGATAATGATGAAAATATTTCTGAAGTATTTCAGCAGTTTACTGAAAACCGAATTGCAATTCGTGATCGTTTGACTGAATTAAACCCCAGTGATGATGCCATCTACGATTTGAATTCGCAGGATGTGTTGATTCCGGCATTTCTGGCGGCTTATTCTAGTCAGGATGCTAACCGAATTCGCCTCTCACCGTTTCCTCGTATTCCATTACCCAACTGGCGGATTGACTACGCTGGGTTACCCCGCCTACTTCCGAGCTTAGGAGATGTGTTCGCCCAGTTCACCATCAATCACGCGTATCAGTCTACCTACAGTGTAAATAATTTTACTAATTCTCTTCAATATACATTGGAAGATGCACCTCTGGAGTTGAGTAATCGGGTAGAAAATTACGATCCAACTCAACTTACCGAAACAAAGTCTATTCAAAATGGAGATGGGGAGTCTATTGACGTGTTTGTCCCGTTATATGTCATCCAGCAAGTAGCTATCACTGAGCGGTTTTCTCCGCTTATCGGGGTGAACATTCGTACCAAAAGTCGGCTCAATACCCGTATTTCTTACGATCGGGAGCGGAGCTTGTCGCTCAACCTCTCTAATGCTCAGGTGACAGAGCTTACCAGTCAGGCAATCACTTTTACATTTGGTTTCACCAAAGACAAATTTAAACTACCCTTTCGAGTGCAGGGACGCACGGTTACTTTAGAGAACGATATTACCTTTAATCTAGCGATGTCATTTAGAGATACTAAAACGGTGCAGCGAAAGATTGATGATGACAACACCATTACCAACGGAAATATTAACTTCCAGGCTCGACCTACGCTGGATTACCGGGTGAATGAGAGATTAAATATTCAACTCTATTTTAACCGTACCATCAACAATCCACTAGTGACTAGCTCTTTCCGGCGTACCACAACGGAATTCGGTACTCAAGTGCGCTTCAATCTGGCTCAATAAAAACCGGAACGAAACTTTTCCTAGAATTCAGAAAAAAGCTACTTTTGGACAAATCCTGCCTGAAGCTTCTAAAATAGGTTGCCAGGCTATTTTCACATGATTTACCTTATCTCTATTAGCGCATGAATATTCCCGATGCACTCAAGTACACCAAAGATCACGAATGGATTCGAGTAGAAGGTGATGAAGCCTACATAGGCATCACTGATTTTGCCCAGCAAGAACTGGGAGACATTGTCTACGTAGAAATTGAGACTGAAGGGGAAGAGTTGGAACCTGGTGAAGTATTTGGTACTGTGGAAGCTGTAAAAACGGTATCAGACTTATTTATGCCAGTAGCAGGCACTGTGTTAGAGGTTAACTCTGAATTGGAGAACGCTCCGGAGTTAGTCAATGAAGAACCCTACGAACAAGGCTGGATGATTAAGATTAAGCTTAGTGATTCAACTAGCCCCGACGAGTTGCTTAGTAAAGAAGATTATCAGGAAGTAATTGGGCAGTAGTTGTTACCAAAGTTATTGGTACGCTATGTTCTGGCGATTCAACCTATATACTTTGTTTTGGATGATATTCATCCTAACGCTGATTGTTTTGCCAGGGCAGCACATGCCAGAAACTAGCACCAACCTCTTAAGCGTTGATAAAATAGTTCATACTGGAATATTTGCAGTGCTAGTTTTGCTGATGGCGATTGGTTTTTCTAAGCAGCGCACCTACTACTGGTTACACAACAAGGCTGCCATTTATGCGTTAATACTATCAATAGGATACGCTTCTATCTTAGAAAGTACGCAAATATTTTCGGAAGGTAGAGTAGTAGATGTGTACGATGCTATTGCTAATACAATAGGATGCATCGTAGGTTATGGAGTATTTTTCGTGATCTATCGATGGTGAATAATGTAATCTTAAGAAAATACATCTTCTTAATTTGAGAGGCTCGTTTATTTTTCGTAAATTGTGACCTTATATTACAGTGTAATAATTATACACAAATCGTATGGAACCAAAAAAAACACCAAAAGCAGATTTAAATCAAAGAACTGGACTGCATCTGGCTATCGGTCTAGTAGTTAGCTTGGCGTTAGTAACCTTAGCTTTCGAGTGGAAGGATTATGACGGCAACTCGCTAGTCGATTTGGGAGAAGTAGATGATACTTTTGAAGATGTGATGGAGATTCCGCCTACGGAGCAACCGCCGCCACCACCACCAAAGATTCAGCAGCCAGAAATTATTGAGGTTCCCGATGAAGAAGAAATTGAAGAAGAAATTGAGATTGATCTTGACGTAGAAATCACAGAGGATACTGAGATTGAGGAGATGGTTTTTGAGGAAGCACCTGAAGAAGAAGCTACGGATGAAATCTTCATGGTAGTGGAAGATCAACCTCAGCCACAAGGAGGTATGCAAGCCTTTTACGAGTATGTAGGTAAAAATATGAAGTATCCTTCTCAGGCTCGTCGTATGGGCATTGAAGGGAAAGTGTTCGTGCAGTTTGTTGTTAACACCGATGGGTCATTGACTGACGTACAAGCTATCAAAGGAATTGGTGCTGGTTGTGATGACGAAGCAGTTCGGGTAGTGAAAAGCTCACCTAAGTGGAAGCCGGGTAAGCAACGTGGAAAGCCAGTACGAGTGCGAATGGTATTGCCTATCACCTTTAGGCTTGGTTAAATGAAAAGTACTTAATTTAGATTTGTTAATATTTTGATTATTGAAAGCCGGTTACGCTTTGCGTTTCCGGTTTTTTTATTTCTATCACTATGGTGATCAAGCAGCTCATCATCATTCAACTATTAGTTACCTCGCTGCTTACCGGATTAGTCTGGGTAGTGCAGCTTGTACATTATCCAGGCTTTAGATATGTTGATCAGACTCAATTTATCGACTTTCAGTATCACCATATGCGAAGCATATTGTATATAGTTGGTCCACTTATGCTTATAGAGCTGGCACTAGCTTTATGGCTACAGGTCGAGTTTTGGGGTAAAAGCGGAATATATTCAGTAAGTGCAGCTACCGTACTGCTAATAGTTATCTGGTTGGTTACATTTTTGGTTTCATCTCCCATCCACGGGCAGTTAGCTACCCAAGGATATGACGAGAAGTTAACTACCAAACTAGTGAATACTAACTGGATTCGTACCGTAGCCTGGTCGGTACGTACTGGTATATTTGTCTTCATTCTTCTGCGATTGTAGAGAAACCTTCCTGATTAAAGGCAAGTTTCTCATAGATGAGCGGGTAAAAAACTATCAATTGAAAAAAATCTCTACGAATTATTCAGACAGATAGTGAAATATTTAAATAATTAGAACGAGTAGTAAGAATATGGTAACAAATATCAGTATTTATTGTATACATGATAAGAAAAGGTGTTATTTTTATCTTGTCATATAGTCGTATCATAAATAAAAACTGCTACTCGTGAAATCTCAATCTAACGTTCAAGATACGGTTCGGCAAATTCAGACTGATATTGATAAAATCGCATCGCAAACTAAGAGTCTGAAAAATGGTGAACGGTTCACCAAGATTCAACGTATGAATGATTTACGTCAGATTGCTTCTACGCTTGAAGATATTGATAGATCCGTGGATAATCTGATGAAAAAACGGAATAAGAATAAATCTTAGATGGTACAAGATCACCCAATTTTGAAAGTTCTCTAGTTTCCGTATATTCCGTAGCTTAACACAACACCAACCGATAGCTATGGATCAAAAAAAATCTCCTCTTTCACCTTCCCGTCGTAAATTTATTGGAACAAGCCTTTCGGCTCTAGCCGGAATTAGCATTGTACCTCGCAGAGTGTTAGGTGGCACTAACTATACCTCTCCCAGCGACCAAATTACTATTGGATATATTGGCACTGGAAAACAAGGGCGAGGTACACTCTTTAAGAAATTCATTGAAATACCGGAAGTGCAAATTGTAGCAGCCTGTGATGTTGATACCCAAAAGCTTAGCGATTTTACCCAAAAGGCATCGGCTTATTATGCTGAAAATAAAAGTCAGAAGGCCAATCAGATAGATGTATATGGCGACTTTAGAGAATTATTGGAGCGTAAAGATGTTGACGCTGTAATAATCGTGACCCCTGACCATTGGCATGCTACTGCATCTATATTGGCTTGTGAAGCTGGAAAAGACGTGTATTGCGAGAAGCCACTCGCTCTCACAGTTGGGGAAGGTCGAGACATGGTAAAAGCGACCCGCAAACACCAGCGGGTATTTCAGACAGGAAGTATGCAGCGTTCTTGGGAAGACTTCCAACGAGCTGCAGAGTTGGTAATCAATGGATACATTGGTGATATAGAAAGAGTGGTGGTGAGTGTGGGCGGACCACCTGATGCCTGTGAACAGCCGGCTGAGCCTGTGCCTAACTATCTGGATTGGAACATGTGGCAAGGGCCGGCTCCAAAACGTGAGTATAGTTCTTTCTTTGCACCTCCAATGAGTTGGGATGGGTGGCCCCGTTGGCGCTATTGTAAACACTACGGAGGAGGACTAATGACCGACTGGGGAGCACATATGTTTGATATTGCCCAGTGGGCACTAGGCAAAGACGACAGTGGACCAGTAGAGGTAATACCTCCTGATGGAAAGGAATATAAAGTACTGACTTATCTGTACGAAGACGGCACGCCTATGGTGCGGGAAGATTTCGGTAAAGGTAATGCCGTACGATTTGAAGGCAGCGAAGGAGTTATTGAGGTAAGTCGTCAATTTCTTAATGTTCCCGAAAATCTCAAAGATCAAAAAATTAGCGATAACGATATTCGTCTTTACAAAAGTCGCGATCACTATCGTGATTGGTTAGATGCCATCCGGCAGCGTAGTAAGCCCATTTGTGACGTAGAAATAGGGCACCGTACTGCTACCGTCTGTAATATTGGTAACATCGCTTACGAACTCAATCGCCCTCTGCGCTGGAATCCAAAGAAAGAAAAGTTTAAAGGAGATCGGGAGGCCAATCAGATGCTATCTAGAAAGCAACGCGATTTTTGGTCATAATACTCGCATTTAAGTGCATGTATATTGGATATTTAATTGCTTAGCTATTTTAGCTTTACTTCTTGAGAACGAGGGGAAGGTAGTGCTGTCTGAAATAAAAACTCATAAGTCACTTCTTACAAAAGAAGTATGTGCTCAACCAGTTATCAAAAAAGGTGATCCGCTCTTATTCAGTAAAATTGATGTTCCGTCAGAGCTTCTTACTACTAATGATAGCCTAACTTTTGGGGGAGATATTCGGATGGGTGATTTGACCGGGGATGGGCAGGTAGACTTTTTGGTATATCGTTCTGAAGATAACGCCCACGATGGGGGCGGGATCAAGCCCTGCTTCTGGGGAGCATTTACCCAAGACGGAGAAATACTATGGCAGCGAGGTACTGGTGGTGAACAACCTTCTCGCCCTGGCCCGGTAGCAATCTTTGATATTGATCAAGACGAAGTATCAGAAATAATAACCTTCGCTCATCAGTCCGGTGTAGACGCACCGCATGGAAGTTTGCAGGATGTAGAGATACTGATTATGGATGGGCAAACTGGTGAAGTAGAACGACAGGTTAAGCCTGAGATTTTTCAAGACATTCAAGGTAAGGGTGCTAACTGGGTTCATCAGCGTATTCTTATTGCTAATCTGAGAGGGCAGGACACTCCTCGGGATTTCGTAATTAAACTGGGTACTTATGTGTTGGCCTTTGATGATCAGCTGAATCTACTGTGGTCGTATCAGCATGATTGGCGAGAATATAGCCGAGTACCAGCCTACATTCCGTCAGTAGGCGACATAGATAACGATAGTAAAGATGAGGTAAACGGTGGTTATTACTTGCTGGATGATGACGGCGGCATACTGTGGGAAGAAATGCTCGGGCGACATATGGATGCAGTAGCAATAGATTATTGGGATGATCTGACGAAAAAACGTGCCTTTGCTTCAGGGTTTGGTCACGTGTTGGATGAAAAAGGAAATATCATTCTAAAGCTCGGCGAAGAGGTGGTTCCGCACGGACAGGAACTACGGGTAGGACACTTTGATAGTACAAATGATGATTCGCTATAACGGCCATCAGCCTGATGTAATGCTAGTAGATCAATCAGGACAAGTAGTTCGTCGCTTTCAGTTAAACGAATCGCCTAATAATACGGGAATGGAAGTTGTGTATTGGTATGGGGCTGATCAGCCAGCACTGCTGTACAACGGTGGGCAGCTATGGAACGGCAAGGGTAAATCAGTTATTACTTTTCAAGAATTGCCTCCTCCAAGAGGAAATAAGCGGCAGGGCTGGTACCACTGTATTCCTGCCAATGTATGCGGTGATGAGCGAGAAGAAGTTATACTATACAATCCTTGGGATACCGCAATTTATATTTACACTCCTGCTCCCTTTCACGAAGATACATTTGCCGGTTCTCAACCTATGCCTCGGCAGTACAATGTACGACTAATGGATTAAGTTAGCTCATTTCCCAATCCTGTCGTACTGATTCGCGAATATATTGGTCAGCCTCAGGTAAGCCTTTGGCCTTCATCTGTTCAGCATTCCAGTAGATAGGCTGTCCACCCATTCGGAGAGAAAGAACACCCAGTAGGGTAATCTCGGTCAGACGGGCACCGTACTCAAAGTTCGCACTAGCTGCCGGGCCGCCTTGAATAGCATCGATCCAATCGCGGAAGTGACCATTAGAACGTGGTATGCTTTGCTTAGGTGGCTTGAATGATTCGGCCTGCGACTCAGGATATATTTGAGGAACTCGCTGATTTCCGTCATTGACGATAATTCCTTTGTCACCCACGAACATAGTACCCCGACGAGGTAAGTCTATTCCCTGCGGCAGTATATCCGGTCGTTTGGGTTGTAACCCCCCCGAATACCACGTGAGTTTAACGGCTGCTTGGTCACCCTGAGCAGGAAAATCGTAGTAACCAATCTCGCCGTAGGGGGCAATATCCGCGTTGCTAAAACCCGCCGGGCGAATGGCTACTCGTTCCGGAGCCGATAGATTGAAGGCCCACACCGAAGCATCCATATCGTGACAGCCAAAGTCGCCTAAAGCCCCGCAACCAAAATCCCAGAAGTCTCGCCAAGTGACGGGTACATAGTGTTCGTGGAACGGACGAGGCTCACGAGGCCCCAGCCATAAGTCCCAGTCAAAATTCACAGGCATTGTCGATTTTCCTTCGGGTAGCCCACGTAAGCTCGGTACCCAACGGGTAGCGGGAACCCAGGCGTGAATTTCATCTACTTTGCCGATGGCACCAGCCCGCAAATACTCTACTGTCTGGCGAATGCCATCAGCACTATGGCCACTGTTACCCATCTGGGTGGCTAACCCCGTTTCTTTAGCCACTTTCTGTACCTCACGGGCTTCCCAAATATTGTGCGTGAGCGGCTTCTCGCAATATACATGCTTGCCTGTTCGCATGGCTAACAGAGAAATATAGGCGTGGGTATGATCGGGAGTGGAGCAGACTATACCGTCTAGTTCTTCCTTCTCTAGCATCTCCCGAAAGTCATCGTACTCAGCTACCTGAAACGAAGGGTTATCTACCTGATGCTTTTCCTCGATAATATCTTTCACTGGACCACGCCCAGCCTCAGAACGATAGTAAAAGTCGGCTAAATTCCAGTAGTAAGCCGGATCAGCTATCGCCGTGACGCGAACATTGTCCAAAGCCAGAAAAGCTTCCGTGTTTTTTCGCCCTTTACCACCTACGCCCACCATACCTAAGGTAACAGTATCACTAGGGGCAACGAAGCCTACCCCGCCTAATACATGGCGAGGTACAATCATAAAACTGGCGGCAGTACAAGCTGCACTTTTAATAAAGTTTCGTCGGGATGCGTTTCGGGAAGGTAAAAGGTCGTTGTTCATAATAAAGAGTTGAAGAAACCCTTAATTTATGAAATTTTAGCGTTACGGCATTACATAGATAATGGCATTTTCCAATACTCTCTGTCGGCTTAAATATTCTATTCTTTCTTCTTCTAGGTATCTCAATCTGATTAGTTATAAAAACTACCGGGTAGAAGTTGTATTTCTTCTCTAGCGTTTCGTGTATTTCTAAAAGTAACTCGTGCTTGTGAGCATTCTTCTGGTAGTAGCATTTCAGTGACAATCAATTCGAATGCTTCAGTAGCGTTTCGGGCTACACCAACGAACATCAGTCCGTCGTACAATCGTTCAGTTTGTAAGTCTAGCGTATAGGTTTGTTGCTGATGAGTAAGGTAGAGGTACGGATAGGCTAATTCCCGGTTAAATGTGAACTTGCGATACAAAGAATGAAGAGTGCTGTCAATTAGCTGAAATACATCTTCGTTCAACGTAAGGATGGATTTATCAAGTGGCTTATCAGTAACGATAACCTCCAATCGCCCAGACTCACGATCGCCTGATAACCGCTTCACTGTGCATTGGCAAACCGATTGCTCTTCAGTCAATGTTTGGCTGTAACAATAGAAAGTGGAACTAAGGAAAAAGAAAAGAAACAAAATGGGTTTCATAGCCTTGGTCGTATGTGATATACGGAAGATACGCAGGATGGCAATGATTGTAAAGTATCTCGGAGAGGAATTAGGAAGTTAAAGTAAACCTCTACCTGTCTTGCCTAAGTATAAAAACCTGATACTGTTCCACAGTCTCGTGACAAGTCGAGCTGTTTAGTTGAAATATCGCTTGGTTTGGCTAATAATATTCTCAGGAAATTTAATTAGAGAGCAATATTCACGTCGTCTTCATAGTCGAAAGGTACGCTGAAGGAAACGCCGTACATCTTTACTCGCGCTTTTCCCTTGTAGCGAATCTTTTTTTCTGCGCCATTGAGCATACTCATCGCAGTGCTAAGTAGGTTCATGTTCAAATCTTCCAACGACAGCGTAACATCAATAGGAACCGCTACATCACTATTGGGCTCAGCCGTGATATCGTATTTGCGAGAGATGTCTTTAACCTTTTGCCCTTCCACGGAAACCTCTACATCTACTTGCTTAAGAGTAATCTGACGGTCGTTAGGATTAAAGAATATAGCATCCCCGTTAATTCGGGCACTGTTCAGCCCTTGTACGTTTACCTTCAGGTTTTTTATTCCTTTAAAATCGGGGGCTTCAGGCTTGGTACAGGATGCCAACAATAGGCTTAATCCGGCAATTACCAACCATCTAGTCCAAAGCTGGTTCATAGTCAATTACTTTTTGCTTCTCATCTACCGGAATGGGTACCGGACGTCCTGTTTTCGGGTCAATTGCGACCATTACCGTTGAGGCAGTGAAGAACAATCCCTCGTCACCTTCATCAGTAATAATATTATCAATGGTCATGCTACTATTGCCCAGACGCGTCGTTCGCATCCGTACCACTGGCTGTATGCCTGGCGTGAGCGGAATTTTAAAGTTCATGTCAGCATGAGCCAACACTAAGGCAATTTCGCCCGAACCTGGTCGGCTTACCTCTCGGAAATAAGCGATTCGAGCGGCTTCCAGATACGTGAGATATACCGCATTATTAGCATGACCGAGCATATCCATGTCTGAGTAACGCACCTGAATAACGTAGCGAAAGCGGTATTTATTGATGTCGTCTAGCGAAATCATTACTCAATGATGATAGTTACTTTATTCATTCGCTTAGCTACCAACGAATCAGTTTTAATACCAGCTCCGTAATTATTCAGATCACCCTTCTCTACGTTGAGATAGTATTCGCGAGGTTCAATTCCAATAAACTTCACCCGCCCTTTATCGTCCGTGTAGGTAACTTCGCCTACGGGGTTGGTTTCCTGCTGATAATCCTCCTTACTAGTGAATAATTGTACTTCAGCACCTTCCACAACGTTACCAATATTATTACGAACTGTCACTTGTAAGGACGTTTTGAGTAGCTGAATAGGAGAGCTATCAGCGTCAGGAACGCTGGCCGAAGGAATGCTCTGACAACTCATAATTACAATGGCGGTCAGCACTAACGTTTTCTTTAGCATGGCTTGAAAATTTAGTAGGAAACAGTTCAACATAAACAATCGTTTGGTACGTAAAATGGTTCGTAGTGTTATAATGCGAGGTGTTATAGTTCTGGGTTCATAGTTTTGGGTTGTGCTGGGCATGTAAAATTTTAAACTCAAAGTACACAACCATAACACCATCTATATGAAGAAGCAAAATAGTTTTCTTAAGTATCTATCCGCATTATTATTGCTCCCGACAGTAGTATGGGCGCAAAATTACCCAAAACTTTCCATAACCGAGACAAAGCCCGCAACAAAATACTATCGTCAGTACGCTGCTTTGGTTGAGCAAGAAGCCACATACCAAGTTCAAGCTTCTTCTTCGTTTACTAGTTTAGCCTTTCGGGCTACTTCCGGAACTGACTGGACTGATACTTATCTGATCGTTAATCAGGATACTTTTCGAGTATCAGTTGAAGAGCATGAAACTGCAAACCTTCCCTATAGCCTGAGTACTTTATTGGTATGGGATAAGCCAATTCAGGAGTTTTTGCTGTACACTGGGCAGGTGCAGGATGATATTGTAATCTCACTTTTTAACGCTCAGGCTAGTGAAGTACCTCAGCCCGCTTTGCGTTGGGAACAAACTACTGAAGATGATGTGCAGTGCGAAAAGCCAGCACTAATTACCCAAGAGGAGTGGCGAACGGGACTACCTGCGCCCAGCTACCAGCGGGCTATCACTCAGGTCAACCACGTGATTATCCATCATTCGGCTACTTTTAACTCACTAACGGATTATGAAAACGTAGTGCGGAATATCTACTTGTTCCATACCCAAGACCGAGGCTGGTCAGATATCGGGTACAACTTCCTGATAGCTCCTGATGGTACTTTATTTGAAGGGCGCAGTGCTGGAGAGCAGAACATAGAAAGTGATAACATTCGAGGAGCACATTTTTGTGGTCGTAATTCGGGCACCATGGGAGTTTGTCTTCTAGGCAACTACAATACGGCTGACCCAACGGATACAGCATTAGCTACTATTGAGCGAGTAACTAGCTGGAAGCTGGATAAAGAAAGTCTAGACCCTACTGCCACAAACTCCCACCCTACCAACAATAATTTGGGGATAATTGCTGGTCACCGCGATGGTTGTGCTACCGAATGTCCTGGCGAAAATTTGTACGTTCGCTTGGCATCAATCCGGCTCAATACCGAAGAGCAAATTGCCCAAGACTGCCGGGAAGAACCACAAGTATTCAATATTTATCCAATTCCCAATGATGGAACCTTGACGGTTTCGCTTCCTCAACCGGACTCGACGGCATATTTAGACATTATCGATCTACAGGGAAGGACTTTATCGCTTCCGATGGTTAGTGAAGATGCTAGTCGCTTCACTGTTCAAACCCAGGTTTTGCCTACGGGAAGCTATATTTTGCGCGTGACCACTTCGCAGGAAGTGCTAACTCGGAAAATACTTGTAGAGTAAATGATGAGACTCAGTAGATATTTAGGTATCGTGATCTTCGGTAGCAAATAAGTGACTTACGAAGTCATCAAAATGTAGAGCTTCCTGGTATAATCGGTCAGAATAGAAACTAACGAGTACCTTCAGAAAGCTAGGGCGATTATCAATAAATACTTGCGAGAGAGAGACATTGCCAAATTGCTGATCAATCGGCATCTTTTCCATACTCTCTGCGGTGATTGGTGGCTTTAAGTAGTAATGTTCGGTGGTTTCTACGTAGTTAGGTTTTTCAACAATACGCCGATCTTTATTCACTAATCGGTATCCGAGCAACATTACACGGTCTTTCAGATACTCGAGTAAATACTGAAAGTGCTTTTCTTTAATCTCAGGATGGTAGGTGATGGCAAAGCCATTGGCGGTAGGCATGTTGAGAATATGCACATCAATTTCTGAACGAATATTAGTTTTTTTGTAATAATACGCCTGGGCTACTTTCTGAAGTAGCTTAGGTTGCTCGCCGTTATTCTTCCATTGCTCGTAAGCTTTTTGGTCTTTTTCGCTACGGTGCATTACTTCCCGTATCTGAGTGGTCAGGCCGTTCTTGGCAGGAAATAATTTATCGACAATTTTGTCAAAAAAGGACATACAGAATTAGTTGGAGCTAAGCATTATTTATAGTTCGATAGGTTTTAGATTCTAAGCTCATTACTTTGGATTTAAACTCGAAAACCTGGAACTTCAAACTGTTCACATTATAGCACTTTTTACGAAGATACAACTAACTTGTTGACAAGCAGTTATTGATTTACCATGAAACAATTATTTTTCTCAACACTGATAATAACGGTTGTAGCCTGTACTACTGCCGAAGAGTCTTCTAACACTATGAATATAGACTATCCGCCTACCCAAACTGTAGACCATATTGACGATTACTTCGGGGTAGAAGTGGCTGATCCCTACCGTTGGCTAGAGGACGACCGCTCGGAAGAAACGGCTGAATGGGTAGGTGCCCAAAATGTGGTAACCCAGGGCTACTTAGAAAACATTCCGTATCGTGAGGCAATTGAAGAGCGACTGACTGAGCTGTGGAACTACGAAAAGTACGGTACGCCTTTTAAGCGAGGTGATCGTTATTACTACTTTAAAAACAATGGATTACAAAACCAAAGCGTGATGTACGTGCAAGATGACCTGGAGGCTGAGCCGGACGTATTTCTTGACCCTAATCAGTTTTCAGCAGATGGGACGGTTTCGCTAGCGACGGCTAGTTTTACAAAAGATGGTTCAATGCTAGCCTACGCCATTTCAGAGTCGGGTTCCGACTGGCGGAAGGTGCTGGTAATGGATGCTGCATCGCAAGAAATTGTGGAAGATACTTTGCGAGATGTGAAGTTCAGCGGTATTGCTTGGAAAGATAACGAAGGCTTCTACTACAGCAGCTATGATAAACCCAAAGAGGGTAGTGACCTTTCGGGGATCAATATGAACCATAAGCTATTTTACCATAAACTAGGCAGTCTCCAAAGTGAAGATGAACTAGTTTTTGGCGGTGAACAGACTCCTCGTCGCTACGTGGGTAGTACGGTCACCAAAGATCAAAACTTTTTGGCAATTACCGCTGCGATGGGCACCACCGGGCGGGAATTGTATATTAAAGATTTGCGCCAACCTGACAGCGAAATTGTCCCGGTCGTTCAGAATTTTGAAAATAATCACTCAGTCGTATACAGCGAAGGCAATACGCTGTACATTCTCACTAACCTGGATGCACCCAATCAGCGATTAGTAAAGGTAGATGCTAATCAACCTACGCCCGAAAACTGGGAAGATGTACTGCCCGAGAAAGATTACGTTTTGCGGGGAGTTTCTTTTGCGGGCGGTAAGCTGTTCGCTAATTATCTGAAAGATGCCTCTACCCGCATTGAACAATACGATTTGCAAGGGATGTTTGAGAGAACCGTTGAGTTACCCACTATCGGGACGGCAGGTGGTTTCGATGGAGAAGCTGATCAAGAGACATTATTTTATGCTTTTACTTCTTTTACCTATCCCACCACAATTTTTGCTTACGATGTAGCTTCGGGTGCTTCCACTGTGTTTAAGCAACCCGAATTGGATATTAATCCGGAAGATTTTGAAACCAAGCAGATATTCTACGAGAGCAAGGACGGTACGAAAATTCCGATGTTCATAGTTCATCGCAAAGGTATAGAAATGGATGAGCAGAATCCTACTTACCTCTACGCCTACGGCGGTTTCAATATCAGCCTAACGCCTAGCTTCAGCGTGGTGCGCCAGTACTGGTTAGACAATGGTGGTGTATTTGCCATGCCTAATTTGCGCGGTGGAGGCGAATACGGTGAAGCGTGGCACGAAGCCGGAATGCAAATGAACAAACAAAACGTATTTGACGATTTCATTGCTGCCGCCGAATACTTAAAAGAAAATAAGTACACCTCGGCTGAAAAACTGGCGATTGCCGGAGGCTCGAACGGCGGACTGCTTGTTGGGGCTACTATGACTCAGCGACCCGATTTATGCCAGGTGGCTTTACCGGCCGTGGGTGTAATGGATATGCTTCGTTACCACCAGTTTACCGCCGGAGCGGGTTGGGCTCCCGACTATGGTATTGCCGACAGCAGTAAGGCCATGTTCGAATATTTGCACGCTTATTCCCCCCTACACAATATTAAAGAAGGCACTGCCTACCCTGCCACTTTGGTAACTACCGCTGATCACGACGACCGGGTAGTACCCGCCCACTCCTTCAAGTTTGCGGCTACGTTACAGGAAAAACACGTAGGGGAAAACCCAGTATTGATTCGTATTGAAACTAAAGCTGGACACGGAGCGGGCAAACCCACCTCCAAGCAAATTGAGGAGTGGGCCGACAAATACGCCTTCACCTACTACAATATGAATGTGATGCCGAAGCATGTGCGGTAACGTCATTATGTCAAAGATACAAGTGACGAACTAGATCCTTGAGAAGGATAAAATCATAACTAGACCTTCTGAGATCATCATTACCTTTATATTCAATATTGGCTGCATATTGAATATCAATAGGGTGTCGTGGATTCCCGTAAAGTACACTTTGCTCTTCATACTTGAAGTTAGCTGAAAATTTGTTTTCAAGATTATGGTAAGTCCATACATTAGGCTCACCGTCAGATCTTCCAGTCACGTTATTTGGAAGATGTACTAGCAAAGCTGCTTCTAATTCAGCGTTTCGGTATAATGACAACTTATTTGTGTAATCAATGCACTTATCAATTGCTAGAATAAAATCATCAAGATTTCCTACCAGCCACCTGATTACTTCAATTGAAGCTAAGCATATCGAATTGCGAAAATTTGTTTGTAATGTACTATTCAGGTTAACAGGTTCATCCTTGACTGTAAAGTCTGAAGTAAACCAGAATTTAGATAGTGAACGTATGTTGATTGCATCACATAAAATCATGGTTTTTAGTACATATTCAGTAAAATATCTGAGTGATAGGATCGGACGTTCAGGATTACTGTAGGATGCAGGCGGCAATCTAATCGCTCTGCTATAAAATTCATCTATCCAGACTGGAAGCTTATTTAATACATCCTCTCGTATTCTGAACGGATAAATTTCTTTACTATAAAATTTATCCAAATAGCCATTGAAATCAGCTTTTATTCCGTAGTAGTGTCTAAAAATGCTACGGATATTTGCTTCGTCGCAGACGAATATCACTTTGTCGAACCTGAATTTATTGTAGTTGTCACCCAACTTGGTATCAAAATGAGCAGCAAACACATTGAGCAATCGGAAAATATGCTGAGGATCAACCCGGTCTAAATCGTCTACGATGAGTACGGTTTCAATACCATTTTTACTATCGTCAACTTCTTCCTCTATACCTTTCCATTTATCTAGCAATTCAATAATCAATTGACTATAAAAATCCTGTTCGTATGGAGAACCTGGCTGATTCTGCGCTTCTTTAAGAAAATTAATCAGTGCTGTCTTATCGTCAGTTCCTGCTTCCTTTCGCTCCTCTTCCAACTTTTCAAACAATCTTTTGTAACCATCAAAGACTTTTCCAGTTGGTCCGAAGAAGTGTAGAAGAGGGGCAATGACATCAATAGTCCTTCGAGTTTGAGAAAGTAGATGTGGATATGCCAGTCGGCGAGGGATATCTACTTGGTCTAAGTCAATTTCTTTATCGGAAGACTTAGACAGCAAATGAGCGACAACATCATACTTAATATATTCAAAAATATCAGCGTTCTCAGCTACCGAATAGTTGACCGGAAATAAATGGATGGCTCGATACTTTTCCTTATTCTTCGGCATATCGAAGAAGTGTTTGAGAAAAGTAGTTTTCCCTATCCCAAACCTCCCCGAAAAAATAATTCGGTAATTACCATCTAGATTTAAATGCTTATCAAATTCCTCTATCTGGTTCTTAAATAGCTCGTGATCTATACTATCATCCATAATTTATATGTTTTGATAACTTTGTTTCCGAATACAAGATATTAACTGGGCTAATTTTATCCTTTTGTGCGTAAGCCTGAAAGTTCAGCGGGCGTGCGTTAGCCTTGAGTGGGGAAGCATTGAGCTTTCTTGAACTTTTTGGTTCGTTTTTGTTTCAAGACAAAAATGAACAGAAGGTTACAACTTTCATTCGTAGAACATACTATATTGGAAGTAATGAATATATTAGTTTTATGTAGCTTATCATGAAATCCCGTATTAATATCACCACTGGCTACTACTTCCCCTTTGGCGCGATGATTTTTGGTGGCTGTCTAATCTTTCTAGGTCTGGTATTGATACTGGACTTTAGGCCGTGGGGTTGGTTAGGGCTACTGTTGATTTGGGCGGGTTTTACTACATTTACGGCTCGCTATCGGCTTACTATTAACTTGGTGAAGCAGACGTACCACGACTACCTTTGGATTAGCGGATTTAAGCAGGGAGAGAAAAAGCATTTTGACGCGATTACCGGAATGTATATTAATGAGAATCCATATACCCAGACGGTAAACTCAAGAACGAGTACGATGACCAAACACGGCATAGAATACAATGGCTATATCCGCTTTGATGACGAAGATATTCACCTACTAAGTGACGATAGCAAAAGCAAGGTGATGAGGAAGATGAAAAAAATTCAGCAGCTGCTACAAGGAAATATCGTCAGCAGTACCAGCATTCAAATCAATAGCGAAATTGGCGATCACACAAAGTCTGAAAACTAGTACCATATTCACTATCAATTATCCATCCCGGATCAAGTCCAGGATAAATTTTCAATTAACATGCCTATTAACCTACGCGACGGAATAAAAGAAGATTTACCCCATGTCCTCCAACTCATTAAAGAACTGGCCGAATTTGAGCGAGAGCCACAGGAGGTAGAAATCACCCTGGAAGAACTAGAGCAAGACGGATTCGGCGAAAAACCTGTCTTTGACTTCTTTGTTGCGGAAGATACTGAGCAAGACAAGATAGTTGGGCTAGCTCTATATTTCTACAGCTACTCTACCTGGAAAGGGAAATGCATTTATCTGGAAGACCTCATTGTCACGGAAGCCTATCGAGGACAAGGTATCGGCAAGCAACTACTCGACCGGATTATTCAGAAGGCCAAAGAAGAAGATGCCCAACGAGTGGTTTGGCAAGTGCTAGATTGGAATACTCCCGCTATCGAGTTCTACAAATCCTTAGGAGCCTCTCTGCTACCCGAATGGGTTACTTGTCGGTTAGTGAAAGATCAAATTCAGGAATACAAAGTTCAATGAACGATGTGCAATTAACAGTCAACAATTAGAACTGACTGTAAAACTTAGCTTTTACATCAAGCCCGATCCAGCTCAAAAACTGTAATCTCTGGTCTTACATTGAACCGCACTTGCCACAGATGGCCTAACGCCCGATTGATATAAAGTGTTCTTCCGTCGTTCAGGTCGATTTCTCCCGCAGTATATCGTCGGTTGCTAACGGGTAACATGGGTGGAGGTAAAAAGGGTGGTTTGCACTGTCCACCGTGGGTATGTCCCGACAGAATCCAGCCTTGGTAGCCGTTCCAGACATCTAAATCGCAGACATCCGGGTTATGACAAAGTACCACACTTGCCTGTTGTTGGTCATGTTTTGTCATCACTCGGTCAGGTTGAAAGTTTGTGCCCCAATAATCGTCGAGACCGATGAAGCTCAATCCTTCGGTCGTTCGCTGTTCGTTTCTAAGTACTTTGATGCCCGCTTGCTGCAAAACATCACTAATAGCATCTGCCACACTATCTTCGGCCCAATTATCGCCATAGTCGTGGTTTCCTAGCACGCCAAACGTTCCAATAGTGCCGGTGAGGGCGTGTTTAAGCACTTTTTGTAGTTGATCGACTTGCTGCTCATTTTCGTAGCTAACGTAATCGCCGGTGTACACTACGAAATCCGGATTTAGCTCCTGCGCTTTCTGGAAAGAATCTATCAGAAATTGCCAGTCAAACCGATTTCCAACGTGAATATCGCTGACTTGCATCAACGTTTTACCTACCAAATCGTCGGGAAGGGTGCGGATAGGCATTTTCTTCTTAACAAATTCAAGCCAAAACGGCTCAACTTGCCAGGTGTAAATCCCCGCTAATGCCCCTAATCCAGCAAGCCCGGACATTCCTTGAATAAATTGACGTCTTTTCATGGTTAGTTACTCGTTCTTAGCAGCCTAGTTTTTTGCTAGTGTTGAACGAATACTTGAACGCCAGAGCGAGTGAATTATTGGCGGTTAGCAGTTATTATCCACTACCAATTGTTCACTGCACATTGTACGTTGTTAATTGAATTACACTTCTTCCATCAAGGTACGAAAAGCCACAGTTCGGTTGCCAAAACGAATAGCCGACTCTTGGCGTAGGGCATCGGCATGGTCGCGTTCGTAGGTTTGGTAGTCGTCTATACTGTTCGCAAAGTACTGAATCGCGTAGGTGCTAGTGCCTTCGGACTGTTCTATATTCAAGAGGCGAAAAATCTTAGCCGTTTGAAATAGTCCAGTGTTGATCACGTCGAGCATATGCTCATTTTGCATCCACTGAAGCCACTCCTGTTCGATAGCTTGCTCAACATTAACGGTCACATTGTATAGAATCATAGAGCAAAATTACGAAAAAGCTGAGTAATGCTACGTTCGCCAATTTTGGTAGTTAGCCAAGCTGTCAATTGATAGAGGGAGCTACTTTAGATGAATCTGGTAACTCTACCTCTGGTTGACTGGATACAAGCTGCGTATTACGCCCATCGGCCGTGTTCTGTAAAACCAAATCTTTCAGGCAGGCAATCCACTTGGGGTGGTCGTTCAAACTTTCTACTAGTTGCCATACTTCGCCGCCGGCTTCTAGAAAGTCTTCTTTGTACTCATCACCCACCTCCAATGTAGTTTCCAAACAATCAGCCACAAAGGCAGGGGAGAATGCCAATACCTTCTTAATACCTTTCTCGGCTAACTCTTCCAGTACTTCATCAGTATACGGACGAATCCAAGGCACTGGCCCTAAGCGTGATTGAAAAGAAACCGTGTATTTTTCGGGCGGAATGTTCAGCTTCTCAGCTAAAACTCGTGAAGTTTGAAAGCACTGTGCCCGGTAGCAAAACTGATTTTTCTTGTGAAAGCTATTACAGCAATCACCTACTTTGCAGTAATTGTCTTGCGATCCCTTCTCAATTTGACTGACGGGTATTCCGTGGTAGCTGAAGAGTACATGTTCAAACTCTTGCTTATCCAACTGTTCACGAGCGCGCTCTACATGAGCTTCAATAAAGAGAGGGTGGTCGGGAAAATGACTGACAAAATTAACCGACGGAATAATCTGCCAGGTTTTGACGATTTCCATTACTTTATCAATCACTGAGCCAGAGGTAGCTGAAGCGTACTGTGGGAATAGCGGAATACAAATGATGTGGCGAACGTTAGCTTTCTGCAACTCATCTAGTCCTTGCTGAATACTTGGGCTTTGGTAGCGCATGGCTAACTTCACAATGTATTCATCATTTAAAGATTCTTGCAGCAGATCACGCACATCTTCCCCGTAAAACTTGAGGGGTGATCCACGATCTTCCCATAGTTTTCGATATTCTTTGGCTGATTTAGGGGCGCGAAAAGGAGCGATAATCAGATTAACTAACATCCAGCGAGGAATGAGTGGGTAATCTACTACTCGCTTGTCCATTAAAAATTCGCGCAGGTAGCGGCGCACATCACCCGTTTTAGGGCTATCCGGAGTACCCAAATTGACTAGTAATACACCGATCTTGCTATTGGTCTTATTCATGAATTCGAAGGTTCAAAAAAGGTTTATCTTCAAACGCCCAGAGCATTTAGAATGTTCAGCTTATATCAATCTTACGTAGCTTCCTAGCCACTTCATCTCATCAGTATACTTTGCTACTACCTGCTGAATGCGTTCATCCTGCCAATGCCCCTCAAAATCGATAAAAAACCAGTAAGTGAAGGTTTTCCCCCGCTTGGCCGGGCGACTTTCAATCTTAGTCAGATTGATACCTTTTTTATTAAAGTCTTGTAAAAAATCAGCTAAAATACCAGGTTCGTCAGAATGAGGTAATTTTACTAATACCGATGTTTTATCTGATCCACTAGGTTGATTCGTAAATGATTTACTGATGATAAAAAAGCGGGTTTGGTTGTCACCCGAAGTTTCCACATTCTCAAACAAAATAGGTACTTGATATTCCTGAGCGGCAATGCGGGAGCAAATTGCAGCACTATCAGGCTCGCGGACAGCCAATCGGGCTGCCTTGGAAGTTGATTCCACCGGAATTAACTCAACCGTACTATCATTGACCACTTCATCAATAAACTTTCGGCACTGTCGAAAGGCAATATCTTTTGAATAAATTTTGCGAACCTTTGACAAGTGATCGGCCTGGCTGACGAATGCAAAATGAACGTCCATCGGCAGTTCCGCTACAATGTGCACGTCGTATTCAGACAAACAGTCGGCAGTTTCGGGCACTAAACCTTGTTGGTTGTTTTCTACGGGAATCACCCCAAAACGAGTCACTTCTGCCGCCACTGATTTGAATACCGCTCGGATACTGCTTACTGGCATGTACTCGCTCATCGCTCCAAAACGGCTCTCTGCTGCTTGGTGGGTAAAGCTTCCACTAGGGCCTAAGTAGGCGATCCGCTCGGGCAGCTCAATATTACGACTTACAGCAAATATTTCAAGAAAGATAGCATCAATGGCGGCAGCCGGTAGCAGGCCTTGGTTCTTGAGTTTAAGACGATCTAGAATGGCTTTTTCCCGCTCAGGACGATAAATGATACTATTAGTAGAGCGTTTAAGATCACCTACCTGTTTCACCACCTCCATGCGCTCGTTGAGTAATTTTAGGAGTTGGTTGTCAAGTTGGTCAATGCGTTGACGGTATTCGGTAAGCTGGTTTGATTCCATAGTAAAAAATTTGGAGTCAGTAAGGTAGAAAAATTTCAGCTTCGTTAGATGATACCTCGCGAAAAACCGAACTAATGAAGGAGCTTACGAAGCTTTCTTAGGCTGAAGAACTATATCCAGAAAAGAGCTCTCGTGCTACTACCATGTTCTGATTAGATAGATCACTTATATCCAATCAGTTTTTTAATAAGATTCGTATTTGTTCAAAAATATCATTACGCCTTTCCGTATGATGTAATATTTAACCTACACCACCTTAGTTATATACAAGTAGTATGCGTGGCTAATTTTAGTATAAAAAACTGAAAGTCAAATGATTATAAGGATTGCATCAGCTTAAAAAGAATTGACTTGTCTCTTTATATATTGGTAGTATGCTACAATTATCGCCCTACAGGTTAAATTATTCCTAGAATAGAAGCTCTTGGAATATAGGAAAATGAGGTCTTCATTGTGATTGTCGGGGACTTCGAGTACTTTTGAATGCTTCACTTATTACTATTTGCTATGGAACGAGATTATGAAATATTTTCATTAATTCAGGAAGAGCTAGAGCGACAAGAGCGCGGTATTGAGCTAATTGCCTCGGAGAATTTTACCTCGCCTCAAGTGATGGAGGCAATGGGCAGTGTGCTTACCAATAAATACGCCGAAGGCTTACCAGGAAAGCGCTACTATGGTGGCTGTGAGGTGGTGGATAAAGTAGAACAACTCGCCATTGATCGGGCTAAAGAACTATTTGGAGCTGCCTGGGCCAATGTGCAGCCTCATTCTGGTGCTCAAGCCAATGCGGCAGTAATGTTAGCTATATTACAACCCGGAGATAAAATCTTAGGGTTTGATCTATCACACGGCGGTCATCTTACCCACGGTTCACCTGTTAATTTTTCAGGTAAACTGTATCAGCCCTCATTCTACGGCGTAGAACAGGAAGACGGTAATGTGCCCGCGGGATATATCGATTATGATAAAGTAGAGGCAATTGCCCGGCGAGAGCAGCCAAAGCTGTTAATTTGTGGTGCTTCGGCCTACAGCCGTGATTGGGAATACGAGCGATTACGAGTAATTGCTGATAGTGTGGGTGCTTTCTTACTAGCTGATATCTCTCACCCTTCGGCATTAATTGCTACTGGCTTACTGAATAATCCGCTGCCGCATTGCCATTTTGTAACCACTACTACGCACAAAACCCTGCGAGGACCTCGGGGTGGGCTGATTATGATGGGGCAAGACTTTGACAACCCATTTGGGGTAAAAACAGCAAAGGGAATAGTTCGTCCAATGTCGGCGTTGGTAGATATGGGAGTGTTTCCTGGTACACAGGGCGGACCATTAGAGCACGTGATTGCTGCTAAGGCAATAGCGTTTAAAGAGGCTCTTTCTGAAGAGTTTGTTACTTACACTCAGCAAGTGATTGCCAATGCCCAGGTAATGGCTGAGGAATTTATGAACCGAGGCTACTATGTAATCTCAGGCGGAACCGACAACCATGAAATGCTGATTGACCTACGTTCTAAAGATATTACAGGTAAAGCGGCTGAAAAAGCATTGGGCGAAGCTGATATTACCGTAAACAAAAATATGGTGCCCTTCGATGACAAGTCGCCGTTTGTGACTTCTGGTATCCGGGTAGGTAGTGCTGCGGTTACTACCCGAGGCATGGGTGAAGCCGAAATGAAACGCATTGTTGAACTGATGGACGAAGTAATAGCCCATCGAGATGATGAAAGCCGTCTGCACCAAATCCGGCAGTCTGTGAACCAAATGATGGCGGAATATCCTTTATACAGTAGTTTAGAGAAGATATAGAACACGTTGGAAGAACAAACCGGAAATCAGTTACAGCCTCAGGAAAATGGTCTGAGTACTCACGAAGATAAGATTGTTGAGAAGTATGCCGCTCCCGAAGAAGAAGGCGAGAAGCAAATGTCTTTTCTGGAGCATCTGGAGGAACTCCGTTGGCATATCATCCGCTCAATGGCGGCGATTATGGTTTTTGCCGTAGCGGCCTTTGCTGCTAAAGAGTTTGTTTGGGGTTTTCTTATTTTAGGCCCTACCGAACCTGATTTCTGGACCTTTCGACAGTTTTGTAAGATTGGTAGCCTAGTGGGTTCTGAATACTTTTGCTTGGAGGAAATGCCTTTTATTATCCAAAGTCGCAAGATGACAGGGCAATTTACTATGCATATTTATTCCTCGGCGGTTATCGGGTTGATTGCCGCTTTTCCCTACGTTTTCTTTGAAATATGGCGGTTCATTAGCCCCGGGCTGTACGAACAGGAACGAAAACTCAGCCGAGGTGCAGTATTTTTTGTAAGTACTCTTTTTCTGATAGGAGTACTATTCGGCTACTTTGTGGTAACTCCTATCTCAGTCAACTTTTTAGGAAATTACCAGGTGGATCCGAGCATTCTCAATGAATTTGACATTACGTCTTATGTCGGTATCTTAATTACTCTAGTATTAGCCTGCGGATTGTTATTTCAATTACCAATCGTAGTGTATTTTCTAAGTAAAGCTGGTATTATTACGCCTTCAGCACTGATTACGTATCGTCGTCACGCCATTGTCATCATTCTGATTATTTCAGCTCTGGTCACTCCACCTGACCCAGTGACACAACTGTTGGTTACATTTCCACTTATCTTACTGTATCAGGCTAGTATTCTAATCTCTAAATGGGTACTGAGAAAGCGGATGGAGGCTGAAGCACAGGAAAGTTGAAGAAGATAACCATTCTGCAAGGAAACTATTCGCCCACTTTCTGATAAACAGGTTGCCCCGGAAGTTTCTGGTAGGATGTCCTAATCGTTGGAATCCGTTCAAAGATGCGATCCATCAGACCAGATTCATCGATAATTAATTCAGGCATATCGCTCTGGAAGGCAGCAAATACAAATGATACATTCTTGAAATCATCTAGGTTAGTCAGTTGTCTTTCCGCTAATGACCAGTTCAGATAAGGGGTTGCCAGTTGAGCGGTGCGATACACACTTAAGTGCTTACTAAGCATCACTATCTTTTTTCCTTTTACCAACCCATCGTAATCAGTAGGCTGAACCATCAAGTTGGTGGTGTGCGTCACCTGTTGCAGCGAAAAGAAATTAAATAGCAGCGTGTAGCCATTAAAAATGAGCAAAAATGCCAAACCAACAGTCACTAACTCGGCGATGAGAATACGGCGAATAATTAGTAAGAAGTGTGTGATGAAAAACGCAATAGGTGGTACTAGGTAGAGAAGATGGTAGGGAGCTAGCTGCCGCACTAATAGCAGAGTAGCTAGAGCAGCTATTATTTTCATTCCCATAATGCGTTGTAGTTTGCCTTGCTGGTTGGTATACCGACGATATTGGCCTAGCTGATAGAGCGAGACTAAGAGAAAGGCCAATGGAACCATGCCGACAATTAGTAACCTCCAATCGCCAACATAGGGGCTACGCTCAATGGTGCGAAAAGAAAGAAGGTACTGTTGGGTGAATTCAGTAGCAGCTTCTATCATATAGAAATAAGTAAATGCTATGAGCAAGGGAAGAGCAAACCCGTACAACAAGAGAAAAAAGCGACGAAACGATAGGTTAGCAAAAAACAGATACGCCAGTAAAGATGAGAGAAGATAAATAATGCTAGGTAAGTAACAAAGAACCGCTAACCCGATAAAGATACCAGTACTCAGGATTCGGACATCGCGCGACTGGCTCTCAATGCGGTAAAAGATATTGCGAAGAGCAAGTAGTACCCAAGTGAGCGAAAGCAGTACCGGGGATAGCGTATAAAAATCAAACGATAAGCAAGTGAGTAGTGCGTAGACTAGAGCGGGCACATAGGTATTTTCGTGGTACGCTTTTTTGGTAAGTAAAAAGTCATTGAAAATAAAACACTGGTATGTAATAAGTATCGCCGCTAAAATTACGTAGGCTACCTGGCTACGTGAAAAAACCAAGTCGACCAGCCGATAGATAAGTGCCGAAAAAGGGCCGATATTATCCCATAACTGAGTGTAGAGCCGATCGCCTTCTGCCAAGTTTTCTCCTACTAGCATCCAGTTTAGCTCGGGCAGCGTCAGAAAACTATCGCCAAAGAAGAAGGGTAAACGCACGATCAGTAGCAGCCCAAAAATCAGGGGAATCCGATAGGGATCGTTAACACGGAAGAAGGTAAGCAACTTGGTTTATTTACGGAGTTGATAGTTAAGCATTATGCAACTGCAAAAAAAGCAATCCACCATCGTATCCGCAATGCTGTGTACTTTTTTACTAACATTAATGTGAATTTTAACCTGACAATGGTATGTTTGTCCGTTTCCTTGTGTTAGAAGCGTGTACAGGTTATGAAAGTCTTAGCTACCAGTCGACTTGTAATTGAGAAAGCGGTCGTCAGCGACTCCAATTTCTTTTATCGATTATTGAATAGTCCGAGTTGGCTTCAGTATATTGGTGACCGGGAAATTAAATCTGAAGCCAATGCGCGCAAATATATTGAGCATAGCATCATCAACTCTTACAAAAAATACGGCTACGGTCTTTTCAAGCTAATTGCCAAAGAACAAGGAGAGCCCGTTGGTATCTGCGGTTTTATAAAGCGTGATTACCTGGAAAGTGCTGATATTGGGTTTGCCATCCTTCCAGAATACGAAGGGAACGGTTATATCCAAGAAGCTGCGCAAGCGCTGATGGAATACGGGAAAACCACATTGAAACTACATCCGATTCTAGCAATTACAACCGAGGGAAATACTCGATCCAGGAATTTACTAAGTAGAATTGGAATGCGAGCAACAGGAAAAGTTAGACCAAAGGGCAACGAAACAGAGTTTTTACTGTTCTCAAATAAATAAACATAAAGCGGAGAGATATGAAGGAAAGTAAAAGACAGCGGCAGTTTTCGTCGTTACTGCAAAAAGAACTAAGTGAGATTTTCCAACGACATGGTTCGTCTATCTTGGGTACCAACGATTTTGTAACTATTTCGCGGGTGCTCGTCAGCCCTGACTTGGGCGTGGCTAAAATTTATCTCAGCTTTATGCTGAGCAAGCAGAAAGAGCAATTAATGGATACCATCCAATACCGAAAAGGCGAAGTTCGCCGTCTGCTGGGTAACCGCATTGGAAAGGTAGCCCGAGTAGTGCCGGAGTTAGCATTCTTTCTAGATGATAGTGCTGACTACGCTTCCCGAATGGATAAAATTATTTCCGAGCTGGATATTCCCCCGGCAGAAGAAGACGAATAATTAATGATGAATAATGATTGCGGCCGCCGCGCGGGTGATTAATGAATGCTATCAAAAACTGTTTGTCTATTAAACTATTCATCATTATTCATTTTCTCATCAATCATTAAGGTATGAACTTTCCCCTTTTGGTGGCCCGGCGGTACTTCCGCTCCAAAAAGAAAAAGAACTTTATTCAGGTTATTTCCAATATTTCTATGGTTGGAGTGGCCGTAGGTACTATGGCGCTGATTGTGGTGCTGTCGGTCTTCAACGGATTGGAAGATCTGATTAAAGCGTCTAAAAGCACATTTGATCCTGAAATTAAGATTGTTCCGGTACGAGGTAAAACATTTTTAGCGACTGACTCACTACTAAATCTGGTAAAGCAGGTAAAAGGAGTAGGCGTAGTCACCGAGGTAATTGAAGATAATGCGATAGCTCGCTACCAGGATGCCCAGATGATTGTAAAGCTGAAGGGCGTCAGCGAAAACTTTGTGAAGCAACAGCGGCTTGAGCAAGCGCTGGTTCACGGTGATCTGACCCTTAAAAAAGACGGCATCAACTACGCGATCATGGGGCGTGGGGTACAGTATACTCTGTCAATTGCTCCATCTAATGATTTTTATGCAATGCAGCTATTTATGCCCCGGAAGACAGCTAGCAATAGCGGTTTCAATCCTGATCCTATGAACCGCTATTTTAAGCAGAAAAATATTATGCCGGGTGGAGTCTTTGCTAACGAGGCAGAATACGACGGCAGCTACGTGATTGTACCCATTGGGTTTGCCCAAGAGTTGTTTGATTATGAGCAGGAGCGTACCGCACTGGAAATTAAAACGAAAGATAAGATCTCCGTTAGTCAGGTAGAACGTCAGCTAGAGAAGTTACTATCAGACTCAGAGTACCAAGTGCTTAATAGCGATGAGCAGCACGCGAGTCTGTTACGAGCTGTAAAATGGGAAAAACTGTTTGTCTACATCACGTTCTCGTTTATCCTGGCTATTGCTTCTTTCAATATTTTCTTTTCCCTCTCAATGTTGGCTATTGACAAGCGGAAAGATATTGCCATGCTCTTTGCTCTGGGGGCTCAGCAACGTACGGTAAAATCGATCTTTCTTCTCGAGGGAGTCATTATCGCTCTGATTGGAGCCGGAAGTGGCTTGATAGGGGCAGTGATCATCTGCTGGGCACAGCAAACCTTTGGTATTGTATCTATGGGAATGCAAACTGCTATTGTAGATGCGTACCCAGTAAAAATGGAGGTTGCTGACTTTTTATTCACAGCACTTAGTATTTCTCTCATTACTTTCCTAGCCTCTTATCGCCCAGCAATCATTGCTTCTCGAACTGATGTAAAAGATTTTTTGTAAAGTAATTATTTTACCTAAATTGGGAGTTAGCTTTTTGCGATCAACAACATATTCCGGCTCAAGACCGGAATCAACAATCAACCGTTAGCTCTCCATGAAAGTCTCGCCCGAACGGCCTTTTAAAGTAATTTATTCACTTTTTAATCACGAGTATTTAGGATATTTATTCGAGTCATTTGCTGTGCAACTTAACGAGCAGCATGAGTTTACTTTCGAGCATCAGAACATATCACATAAGAACGCCAAAGAATTCTCCAAAGACCTCGATGGGCAAGATTACGAGTTAATCCGCCTGATGGACTCCATGCAGCAGGAGGTGATTATCAATAAATTTCATAAGAAGCGGTTGAAGCCCCATGAGTTCTTCTTCAAGGTTTATTTGGGGGATAGCGAGCGAAACCAGGCACTGAAAGATGAAATTGCCGTATATCTGGAAGGTATTCGGTCTCGCATACTGCCGTTGTTGCAGGGAAAGCATTTATTTGAGATGAGCAACGATGGTGAACCCGTAGGGCGGAAGATTGACGTATTACCCGAAAAGGCCACTGTGCTCTTTCACTTTCGGCGTAACGAAGATAATACTCACTACTTCCCAACCATTAAATACGCAGGTGCGAAGGTGGACTTTCAATACAAAAACGCCTATATTATTTGTAACCAACCGGCGTGGATGGTATTGGAACATCGGCTCTTCACCTTTGAGAAAGAAGTTGACGGTAATAAACTTCAGCCGTTTCTGAATAAAAAATTTATTGTCATTCCTAAAAAGGTAGAGGATTCGTATTACCGTAAGTTTGTCGCTCCATTGGTTTCGTCATTTGATGTATATGCCAAGGGTTTTGATATATTGACGGAACGTCATCGCCCCAAACCTTTTTTGTCTTTCTTTGAAGTTCAGCGCCACGTAGCAGAAGAACAGATGACTGAGCATAGCAATGGTACACTCACTGTTTCTAAAGGAGCTGCCGTAGGTTATATCGGGTTTGAGTTAGCCTTTCGGTACGGATCGCACTGCTTTCAGGCCAATGGAGAAGATATAAGCGTAGTAGTTGACAAGCACAAAGACAGCGATCAGTATACTTTTCGTCGGATTGTCCGTAACCACCATGCTGAGGAGCAAGTGCTTACTTTTTTAAAGGATCAGTCACTGACTATCAACGGTTACCAAAAAGTGCTGGATCGGAATACTGCTATTGAATGGATTAATCAACATAAAAATGATTTAGAAGAGGCTGGCATCACACTTTGCCAGCGGGTAGTAGGCGAGAAAAAGTATTTTCTGGGTAAATCTACAATTAGTGTGGAAGTGCGCGAAAATATTGACTGGTTTGATATTTACGCCATAGTGAAGTTTGGGGACTATGAAGTACCCTTTGCAAAAATCCGCTCCCTGATTTTAGCTAAAAAACGGGAAGTGAGACTACCTAACGGCGAGGTGGCTCTTATTCCTGAAGTGTGGTTCACCGAATACTCAGAGCTGTTTGCCTTTACCGAGCCAGCCGAAACCGAGGATGGAAAAGTGCGCCTGAAAAAATACCATTTGGCATTAGTACAAGATTTACATAACGGAAACCTGGCTAAGGTTACAATGGATCGTAAACTGGATCGCTTGCGGCAGTTCGAGAAAATAGAGGATCACAAATTACCGAAGCAATTTGAAGGTACGTTGCGACCCTACCAGAAGGCAGGGTATAACTGGATGCACTTTCTGAACCAGTATCATTTTGGTGGTTGCCTGGCTGACGATATGGGGCTGGGTAAAACAGTACAAACCCTAGCACTACTTCAGCGGCAAAAAGAACTGCACAAGGAGCAACAACAGGCGATGAATAGCTCGCTACTCATTATGCCAACCTCGCTAATTTATAACTGGGAGATGGAGGCTGCTAAGTTTACCCCTGACCTAAAAGTATTCACCTACACCGGAACCAACCGCGACAAAAATGTAGAACAGTTTGCGGATTACGATCTGGTGCTAACCTCCTACGGTATTGCTCGTTTGGATATTGACATTCTAAAGGACTACTATTTTCACTACGTGATTCTGGATGAGTCTCAAGCCATAAAAAATCCTGATTCTAATATCGCCCAGGCAGTGCGAGAACTGAATGCAAAGCATCGTCTTATTCTGACCGGTACACCGCTAGAAAATAGCACTTTAGACTTATGGTCCCAGATGACGTTTATCAATCCGGGTTTACTAGGTAATCAATCGTTTTTCCGTAACGAGTTTGTTGTTCCCATTGAGAAGAAAGGAGATCTATCCAAAACTTCGAAGCTGTACAGTATTATTAAGCCTTTCATTCTGCGGCGGCAAAAATGGCAGGTAGCTACCGAACTGCCTGAGAAAGTAGAAAATATGAAGTACTGTACCATGACGGAAGAGCAGGAGGCTTGCTACGAAGAGGCTAAATCATTCTACCGTAATGAAATTCTTAACCTGATTGAGAATCAGGGGGTTAAAAAGTCGCAGTTACTACTGTTACAGGGACTGACTAAGTTGCGTCAAATTGCCAACCATCCCAAGATGGTAGATGAAGCGTACACTCATGACTCGGGTAAGATGGAAGATGTGCTTCATATGATTATTAGTACCTTAAGCGAGGGGCATAAAATTCTCATATTCAGCCAATTTGTCAAGCATCTAGCTATACTTAGCAATCACTTAAAAGAATTAAATTATCCGTTTGCCTACTTAGATGGAAGTACGAAAAATCGGAAGGAGCAAGTAGAACGTTTTCAACACGATGCTTCGTTAAGTCTGTTTCTAATTTCCTTACGAGCGGGAGGGGTTGGCCTCAACCTCACCAAAGCTGATTATGTGTTTATTCTTGACCCTTGGTGGAACCCAGCGGTAGAAGCCCAGGCTATTGATCGGGCACACCGCATTGGTCAGGAAAATAGGGTGTTCACCTACAAGTTTATTACCCGCAATACTGTGGAAGAGAAAATCCTCCGGTTGCAGCAGAACAAAATCAAACTTGCTACTGAACTGATTTCTACGGAAGAAAGCTTTGTAAAACGACTGACCCGCGAGGATATTAGTGCAATTTTAAGCTAACTAGGAAGCAGTAAACAGAATAAAACAAGTACACTGTTTACTCTTACCGTTATCATGTTTACTAGGCTACGGTCATGGTTCGGGATTACGAGCTTCCACTGGATAAGAGTATGGATTGACCGTAGTCATATTAATGATCTTCCACTGACCATCTACTTTTTCCAATACCCGTTGTTCCTTCAGCATAGCTCCATTATTCGTACTTTGATTAAAACGAGCCCAAGCTAGATTATCCGTTATTTTATAGTGCCATTCGCTTCGGTCTACGTTCATCTCACCGTCAACTGGCGGATTCTGAGCCATAGATTGCTTCATGTGGGCACTAATGTTATCCCAACCATCGGCGTATTCTATATATTCATTCATGGTTACACTGAAGTAAGCGTAGGGGGTATGTCCCCAGTAACTCGCCCATTTATCATAATCTCGCTCGAGCCAGGCATTGGTTTCTCCTTCAATCACCTCGCGAATGGCATCTTCTTCTATTCCTTGGGCAATAAGAGTTGTGCCGACGAACACAAAAAAGATGAGTAGATGTGCAGTTGTCTTCATAGCAGTGAAAATTTAGGTTATCTATTTGAAAATTTTTATCTCAGAATAAGTACAACCTTTATCCTAGCAGGAGACACGGAAATTCACTGATAGAAAGCTAAGAAATGAGAAGCAGTGTGTCTACCTGAAGTACAACCTGATAAATGTAAACGGTCGCTGTCAGCGATATGAACAGCCCGTTTTAATCAATGTACGTAATTTTTCTGATGAATGCCAGTGAAATAGAGCAGGGAGCTAATAGGAGCTACGCCACGCGATTTCGCTTTTGTGCCATAACACAGTGTAGATTAAGGGGAGACGGTGTTAGTTCTGTATGAACAGCAGTTGCTTCAGCTTACCTAGGCGAATCTATTTCTTTCCAGGCCAAAGCGCTAGAACCTGACACTGCAGCATTACGATCTTCTAGTGCCGAGGGTAGAATTGATACTTTGTTCTTAAAGATTTCGAACATGTGTTCTTCCATATACTTTTTGGTAGGCTTAAAAAGGAAGTCACCAGCCTTAGCCAATCCACCCAACAGAAAAATAGCCTGGGGGCTGAAGATTGCCACCATATCGGATAGTTTGCGACCTAATAATTCGGCTGTATAGTCGAAGGCTGCATCGGCTACGGGGTCGCCTTGCATAGCCAGTTCCGTAATCTTGGCCGCTGTTAGATCATTGAAGGTAATGTCACGCAGTGGGGTCTCCTCAGTCATGTCGGCCAGTAGTTTGAACACGGTACGCTTGATACCAGTGGCTGATACGTAAGCTTCCAGGCAGCCTTTGCGTCCCAGACCACAAGTGCGCCCTTTTGGGTTATTCATAATATGCCCCATTTCTCCGGCAAAGCCATCGTGACCGTAGATCAAGTCACCATTTACCACGAAGCCACTACCTAACCCAGTCCCTAGGGTAATCATAATAAAATTTTTCATTCCCTTGGCTCCACCGTAAATCATCTCACCAATAGCAGCAGCGTTAGCATCATTAGTGAGTACCATGGGTACATCGTAGTACTTTTGGAATAGTTCAATGATTGGAACAACCCCCTGGAAAGTCAGATTGGGAGCATACTCAATAGTGCCAGTGAAGTAGTTACCATTAGGTGCACCAATGCCGCAGCCGACAATATTGAGCTCTTCGTTTACCGTCTCGCGAAGCTTCTCAACCTCTTCGTATACGTACTTTAAATAGGCGTCTACATCGCCAGGGGCAGTTTTTACGGTAGACACAGAGGTTTCTGCGTACATATTTCCTTCTCGGTCTACAAAGCCAAACTTGGTGTTGGTACCACCAATATCAATGCCTAAGGCTACGTTTTTCATAGGTTAGTTAGAGCGATAATAAAAAATGGGTCAGCCTATTTTAAAAATTAATTTAGTTTACGGGGCGATCTTTTAACAGATCACGGATTTCAGCCAGTAATTTTTCTTCTTTAGACGGCTCCGGAGGTGCGGCTGGCTTCTCCTCCTCTTTCTTTTGAGTACTTTGGTAAGCTTTAATCACCATAAATACACTAAAAGCAATAATCAGGAAATCTATAATATTTTGAATAAAAACACCGATACGCATCACCACATTTTCTTCCTCAGTGGCTCCTTCTTTTAGTTTGATTACCAATTCGGTAAAATCAACGCCACCTAATAGTAGGCCAATCGGTGGCATTAAAACATCGGCTACGAAGGATGAAACAATTTTACCAAAGGCAGCTCCAATGATTACAGCTACTGCCAAATCAATGATGTTGCCCTTCATGACAAAGGCCTTAAATTCTTTTACAAGTCCCATGATAAATAAGTTAAGTTAGTTAGTAGTTCGTTTTTACGGCTGACCTTATTTTAGCGGTAATTTAGCAATTTTCTGTTATCCGCTACAAAAAAGTGAGTTAAGTCAAGCGTTTGTGCTACTGTGGTGTGGGCTACACTTTCTTACAGATTCATTAAAGTCTGCTCTTTTTATCTATCTCAGCAACAGAATGAGTAAAGATAATTTATCATTTGTAGTAAGCAATAGGAATACTAAGCTAACTGCTGCTGGAATGAAGTTACCATCTTCTTGATCCCTTCTGAGTAAGGGGTGGCTTCAAAATCGGGAAATTGTTTTTGGAATTTATCAAACGAAAACACGTAGTCGGTTTCAAACTGGTATAGCATTTCGCCTACTTCGCGAATGGGTGGAATAAGCCATCCTAATCCCTGACGCAGTAAAGAAGGCATAAAACTAGCCTTAAAGTCTGTACCTAAAACTTTGTTAAACATCACAACCATTTCCTCTATTGTTATTGGTTTACCTACGGGCAAGTGCCATACTGAACCATACGTAGAAACATCTAACGCTAGTGCTATCAAAGCCCGACCAACATCTTCAGTATAGGCATAAGTGTGCTTGACTCCCGGTTTGACTAAAACTTGAGGTACTTTTCCCTGTAGCATCCGTTCTAAAAATCTGATATAGAACATGCTGTTAACAGCTCGGGGCCCATAAAACTCTGCTGCCCGACCAATAACCGCTTGCACTCGCTGTTCAGCTATAGCTTGTAGTAACGTGTCAGCAACCTCTTTACGGATGTGGCTTTTCTTAGCTATAGGTTGTTGCGGATGTTGCTCATCAATTGGGTTCTGGAGAGGAAGAGGCCCGTACATGTAAGCGTTATCCAAAAAAATCAACACTGCACCTTCTTTATCACAGGCTGCAATAACATTTTTTATGATGCGAGGAAATCCTCTTTTCCACACCTTTGCTGAATATGGTAATCCTACACACAAATAAACGTGGGAAGAGCCTTGTACAGCAGTTCTCGTTTGAGCCGGATCGAGTAGGTCAGCACGTTTGTTTTCTACGTCTGGCAAATTGGTAGTGCGACTAACAGCTTTCAAGGGAAGTCCTCGGAGGGAGAGTTCATTAATAACCGCTTGCCCAACTGCCCCTGATGCGCCTAGCACAGTGTGCAACGAATTTTTCATACCACGGTGATTTTAAAATGATACGATAATATTTCCCCCAATCTGACCACTAGTAAACCGAATCCCGTCTCCTCGCTTGTCTACCGTGCCATTGCGACCAGAATACTCAAAATGACCTTCAATACTAATTGCTGATTTCTTGAGGGGAAAAGTATATCCTATACTGCCAGTAAGCGTACTTCCGATGGCATACTGATGGATATATTGGCGAGCCTCTTCATTAAGTCGCTTAGTCGTCATTTGCCCGAAACCTATGCTGGTTCGGGTGTATAATCCTCGGTTAAACTGTTGAGAAAAAGGGTAGTATTTTAGTGACAATGCTAAGTTATAATAGTTGAACACGTAATCATCTCCTGCATCACCGCTTACTGGAGTCCCAAATGTTCCGTGAATACGAGAACCAACTCCTAATCCCTTCCATCGTTCAGGAACTACGTAGAAGCCCATCATTAAATTATTACCAATAGCCGGGTCAAAGCTTCCTCCTAAAGCAGCTTGTAACTCTTGTTGAATATTGCCAAAAAATAGGGTTTGCCCAAATCCTAAACCTACTTCGCCGTAGATGACAGACTTATGTTTTTGGGCAGATACATACTGGCTTATTCCGATAAAGAGTACTAAGGTGATTATTATATTTTTCATGATCGATTGATTTTGATAGTAAATTAAAATGTGAAACCTACGTTGAAGCTTATCTGGCTATTGATGAAATCTACTGTATCGGTATTTCCAGTAATTTCAGCATTGCGGTTGGAGTATTCGTATGATAAGTCTAGATTCAAGGCATTATGGTTACCGTTCAGTGGAATGGAGTAGCCCAAACCACCTAGTACCGTAATACCCAAGGCATTTTGAAATTCGCGGGTATTAGTGTTACCAAAGCTATACTTCTCAGTGCCTTGTCCCCAGCCAATATTAGCGGTTACGTATAGCCCATCATTAAAGCGTTTGGTAATAAAATAATCGCGAATGCTGATTCCTATGTGGTAGTAATTGTAGGTGTAGGTTTCTTGGTTACTGCCGTTATTGGGACGAGCAACAAATGCCCGTACTCCCGTGCCAATGCCTAACCCTCGAAGCTTTTCAGGGGCCCAGTAGTAAAAAGTAGCTAGCGTAATTCCGTCATTGCGCCCGAAGCCACGCTGGTCGTTCCGCTCTTCTTTCTCAGATAAAATTCCAGAGAAAAATGTGTTTCCGTAGCCTACACTGACACTGCCGTATACGGGTAATTTTGAGACAGATTCCTGACCGTAGCTATGGGTAGCCAGTCCTAAAAGAATGACAATAAGTGCATACTTCATGATGTAACGATATTAGATGGGTAATCAATTCGTTACAAAGATGCGGGTTGGGAGCAGGAGAAAACGTTGACTTGAGTTAAGAAATCAGGTATTATCTGCCATTCTTTTACGAATGCGGCTGAGCGATTCAGGTTTAATACCTAAGTAGGAAGCAATATAATGCTGGGGGATTCGGCTAATTACTTTAGGGCGCTCTCTTAGTAAAGTCTGGTATCGCTCTTCGGGTGTTTGGTTAAGAAAAGAATTGTTGCGGGCTTTCACTCCCAGAAAAGCATTCTCGGCGATGAGGCGGCCAAACCGCTCTAATTTAGGAATCTCATCAAAAAGCTGTAGCAGTGATTTTCGGCTTAGCAGAAGAAGCTCGCTAGCTTCCAAAGCCTGGATATTTTCGGAAGAAGGTTGCCCGGTGATGTAGCTTTCAAAATCAGTATACCAAGCACCCTCGAAAAAGAATTGTCCTGTCTTATCTTCACCTTCCAGATTAAAGAAGTACCGTAAACAGCCTCGACTGATAAAATATGCATTCCGACACACCTCGCCTTCTTGCAGTAGTACCTCTTTCTTTTTTAGCGATTTGTAAACAAGTTGCTGTGTGAATTTTTCAAATTCAGAAGGGGTGAGATCGACAAACTGTGATAGATTTTCTTTTACCATTTGGTAGCCGATCTCACTCATACTTACCGATTTATTTGATGTAGTTATTAATTAACATTTCGAACAATTCAATTTTTCCGCTGCGCCGTTGAGGCTCACCGTTTTCGGCCGCTAAGTCACGCAAATCTTCTAAACTTAGATTACCTTGTTCGTACGCAGCTCCTTTTCCACTGTCGTATGAAGCGTAGCGTTCTTGCTTCATTTTTAGGAAGTTAGAGTTTTCCAGAATATCGTGAGCGATCAGTAAGCCCCGGGCAAACGTATCCATCCCCACGATGTGAGCGATGAATAAATCTTCCAGATCGCTAGAAGTACGCCGAACTTTGGCATCAAAGTTTAATCCGCCGGGAGCAATACCGCCTTGCTGGAGAATCACCATCATGGCGTGGATACAGTCGTACAGATCCGTTGGGAAATAATCAGTATCCCAACCGTTTTGATTATCACCTAGATTGGCATCCACACTGCCGAGCATACCTGCGTCGGAGGCAGTTTGGAGGTCGTGGGCGAAGGTGTGTCCCGCCAGGATCGCATGATTTTGCTCTACGTTAATCTGAAAATCATCGGCTAATCCTTGTTGGTGGAGAAAGCCAACTACCGTGGCTGAATCAAAATCGTACTGATGCTTGCTGGGCTCGGCAGGTTTAGGCTCGATGAGATAATTTCCTTTAAAACCGATTTTACGTCCGTAGTCCCGCGCCATGCGGAGAAACTGACCGAGATGATCTAACTCCCGCTTCATGTTGGTATTGATAAGTGCAGCGTAGCCTTCCCGTCCGCCCCAGAACACGTAGTTTTCACCACCTAATTCCACAGTAGCATCCAGGGCTGCTTTCACCTGCGCCCCGCCGTGGCAGAGCACCGCAAAATCGGGGTTGGTAGAAGCACCGTTCATGTAACGAGGGTGGGAGAACAAATTAGCTGTTCCCCACAGTAACTTTACTCCGGTGGCTTGCTGATGCTCTTTCGCCAGCGATACGATTTCCTGTAAGTTTTTCTCTGATTCGCTCACCGAGCTACCTTCGGGAGCAATATCGCGGTCGTGAAAGCAGTAGTAGGGAGCATTTATTTTGGTGAAGAACTCGAAAGCAGCTTCTAGGCGGGCTTTGGCTACATCCATTGGGTCGCTATGCTTTGCCCAGGGAAGTTCGCGGGTGCCTGTGCCAAAAGGGTCGCTATTCTCGTTACAGAAGCTGTGCCAGTAGGCAATAGCAAAGCGCAGATGCTCCTTCATGGTTTTATCACCAATCAGTCGATTCTCATCGTAGTAGCGAAAAGCTAATATATTATCAGTCTCTGGTCCTTCGTACTGAATGGGGTTAATGTTAGGAAAAAATGCGTTCGTGCTCATGTTATTGAATTATTAAATGGTTCGATTTTTAATTGCTGGATTCTAGGTTTAGAAGGTTGAAAGGTTCCAGATTTTTGTCTTGGTGTGTATTTCTTTAGACTTCGGTTTTCCAACTTTCTACCTTTTCAAGTTTCTCATTTTACATTTCCTCATAGGTGTTTTTTCAACTCGGTTAGCCACTGACTGTAAGCCTCAGCGTAAGCCGCTTGCTTATTACTCTCCGGTTCAATTTGGTCAATTTGCTGTAAGTGGGCGAATGCTTCTTCGGGATCGTTGTACTCTCTGGAACCGATTCCTGCACCCCTAGCGGCTCCGGCGGCTCCATCAGTATCATATAGCTCTATGGTGGCACTCGTAGTGTTAGCAAAAGTTTCGCGGAAAATAGGGCTGAGGAACATATTAGCCTTGCCGGCTTTGACTCGGCTCGCCTGAACTCCCATCCCTTCCATAATATCCAGACTATACTTCAAAGCAAACACAATTCCCTCTTGAGCGGCTCGGAGAATGTGTGACGTATTATGCGTATTGAATTCTACTCCACTGATGTGTGCTCCGATTTCAGCGTTGGCTAACGGACGCTCGGCTCCGTTTCCGAAAGGTAAAATGACCACACCCGCTGATCCGATCGGCGCTTGTCCAGCCCGTTGATTCATCTCTTCGTAAGAAAGCTGGTCGAGTAGTAGCTGGTGTTTAAGCCAACTATTGAGAATTCCGGTGCCGTTTACACAAGCTAAAATGCCATAACGAGGTGATTTCTGACTATAGTTGACGTGAGCAAAACTATTTACCCGCGACTGAGAGTCGTATTCTAGCTGATCACTCACTCCGTAAATTACACCAGAAGTACCAGCAGTAGTAGCCACTTCGCCCGGTTTTAGCACATTGAGCGATAGAGCATTATTTGGCTGATCTCCCGCTCGGTACGCTACCGGAATATTGGCTGGAATGCCGAGATTTTCAGCTACATTTGATTGAACTCTACCTTGTTCGCCAAAAGTAGGAACCTGCTCGGGAATTAAGTCTTGATCTATCTGATAGTAATCCAGTAATTTTTGCGAAGGCGAATCCGACTTAAAATCCCAGAAAATTCCTTCGGAAAGCCCCGAAACCGTAGTGTTTATCTCCCCGGTTAGCTTCATAGCGATATAATCGCCGGGTAGCATAATTTTATGAATCTGCTCGTAAAGCTGAGGCTCATTCTCCTGCACCCAGCGCAGCTTAGATGCGGTGAAGTTTCCGGGGGAATTTAGTAGGTGCGATAAACACCAATCTTGTCCTAATCCATTAAAGGCACGCTCACCAATATGTACTGCCCGACTATCGCACCAAATAATAGATGGGCGTAAAGCCTGCTGATTTTTATCCACTACTACCAAACCATGCATCTGATAAGAGATACCAATTGCAACCACTCGTTGTAGTGCTTCGCTGTTGGCTTGTTTTAGCTGGTGGGTCGCTTTCGTTAAATGCTCCCACCACAAATCGGGATGTTGCTCGGCCCAACCTTCTTGGAGGGCATCCATTGGTAATTCTTGGGCGGGAGAGGTAGCTGACGCAGTTATTTTACCTGAATCGGTCTGGACTAAGCTGGCTTTAATAGAAGAGCTTCCAATATCGTATCCGAGTAAGTAAGTGGTAGGCATAGCAGGCGGTTGTATCAAAAGGGAAGCAAGATACAAGCTTTGATAGATTTAGAAAAGTTTTCCTTCAATAGGATACAGCCTGCAAAGGCATAGGTTAAAATGGATTGTTACGTTTTTGGCGAATCAGAGGGTAGCCAGACAACTTTTTGCTTTGATGTGTGAGATTTGGTGAGAATATGCTGGTAAAGATCGGGTCGGCGGGCTTGCTGGTATCGGTATCCTCCGGCTTGAGTGAGTTTCTCAGGAACGCAAGTAGCGGTGATTACCTCATTACCTAAGTGGCGGCATTCAGCAATAATATCTCCGAAGGGATCTAAAATCATGGAGCAACCATTCTTTAGCTGATCGTCGTCCATCCCGATAGCGTTAGTGAAAACGGCGTAGAGGGCATTGTCATAAGCCCGGGCAGGAAGCCACTTCATAAGCCAAGCCCGGCCTTTCAATCCGTCAAACTCGTGGCGTAAACTGGTGGGGTCATTCTCACGATCGTTCCAATCGGCAGTAAAGAATCCGGCACCAGGGCGGGTAGAAGGAGTACCCATTGTCACGTGGGGCATAAACAGTATATCAGCTCCTAACAGCCGGGTAGCCCGGGCATTTTCGAGAATATTGTTATCGTAGCAGATAAGGACTCCGCACTTCCAGCCGTGTATGGTAAAAGTAGTGTACTCATCGCCGGGAGTGAGTTGAGGGTGGATGAAGGGGTGCAGCTTACGGTACCGAGCAACCAGACCACTGGCATCTACACAGACGTAGGTGTTGTAGACTTTCCCTGCTTCGTCCCGTTCAAACAAACCGGCTAGCAAAGTTAAGTCTAGTTCTTGAGCTAGTTGAATAAGCCACTGCGTACTTTCACCATCGGGCACTGGTTCTGCCACCTCTTGCAACTCGGCGAAAGAAAGGTGACGAGCGAAGGCATAGCCTGATAAGCAACACTCATGAAAAGCAGCTACTTGAGCGTTCTGCTGCTTGGCTTGCTCAGCCAGTTGCCGAAGACTCTCTCGGTTACGTAGCTTATCAGCATTATGGTGTTCAAACTGAGCAGTGGCAATCCGTAGGGGCTGCATAATTTGTAACGTTAAAGGTTCTCTTGCCAGGGAACGATAGAGAAGCCCGCTAATTGCTCAGCTTCGTTCATAACTACCCGTACCTCTGGTTGGGCATTATCCCGTTCAAACTCTCCTCGAAATCGAAAAATGTAATAAGTAGGAGTGGTGGTTGTCCGAAAAGCCTGCTCAAAAGTAACGGATTGATAGTCTCCGAATAAATCTCGGATGGCACTGTAGGTCTGTAACTGTTTTTCAGCACTCAATTCCCCCTGCACCGCCGCAATTGCCTCTGACTCTTTAAGAATGTAGGGTTCACCTGCTTTTTGGGCAGTTAGTAAGGTATTAGTTAAATTCTGGGCTGTTTCAAGGGGAGCAGATTGTAGAGCATCCCCGGTAAGTTCTTCATAATTGTTTTGGGCTGAACTAGGAAGTTGTAGTAGTAATCCACTCAAAATGAATAGTATTTTGACAATGGTCATGGTTGTAGAGGTCAATTATTCATGCGACGTAGCCAAAGTTATTGATAATTTGTTATCGTGCCAATGAAAATAAAATGTACGGCGGTGAAAAATTAGGTTTAGATGATATACTGCTGTTTTCCATCAAGAATAAACGCCATTCAAAATTTTCAATATAAAACAAGGACTAGAGGGGGTTCTAAATGTGAGGGAAGATACGGATTAATAGTCTCCGTTCTAAAATGAATGAGTGAAATAGTAGCTGATTAGTTGACAGGAACAAAAGCTGTACACAGCATGCTGCGTACTTATCGTAGTATAAATGATACCAGAAGAGCGATAGTATAAATTAAAATTCATAGATAACTTCACTAATAGTCGTATAATTTGAGATTATCATAATAAGAAAAGCATAAAAGTTTCTACCCGATACTGCTTAAAATACTAACAATGATATTATTAAATCTTGCCATAATTCACCTAATAAAATAAGGCATCTTCAGTTCTGTAGGGTGGTTTGAGATTTGTGGGTTATGACTCAACTGATATTTTTCTCAAACTGCAACCAAACAATGAAGACCATTTTCTATCCCTTAGCTACTATCTTAATTTTTATCTTATTGCTACCTCTATATGGTAGAGCGCAGTACAAAATTCCTGACGATGCCAATGTCGTGAATGTAAAAAAGTACGGGGCGAAGGGAGATGGTAAAACTGACGATACGCGGGCTATAAGGTCAGCTATTAAATACGCATTGGATCGGCGGGTGCGGTTTGTAGCTCCTAAAATGGTGTATTTTCCTAAAGGCACATATCTTATCAGTAATACTCTTTCAGGAAGGGCTGGTGATAACAACTCAAACGATGGATGGAGAACCGGGCTTATTATGGTGGGGGAAGATCGGACACAAACAGTTATCAAACTAAAAGATAATGCCAATGGGTTTAGAAATGCATCTAAGCCGAAACCACTGATCAAAACCGGTTCCGAAAACCACAAGGGAAATGGTCAGGGCAATGAAGCATTCCGTCACTCTATTATTAGCATGACACTAGACATGGGGCAGGGCAATAAAGGGGCAGTAGGTGTGAGCTATGTGGCTAATAACCGGGGTAGTATTGAAAATGTGGATTTTAAGGGAGTCAATGGAGGCTACTGTGGTATCAGAATGGTACGGCAGTGGCCGGGACCCTGCTTATTTAGGCATGTCAGAATTTTTGGTTTTGACTACGGAATAGAGGTAGGGCAGTTTCAGTACGGGATTACGATGGAACATATAACCCTAAAGGGGCAACGTAAGGCGGGTATTTATAATCAAAAAAATGTGTTAGCCATCCGCAAGCTTAAAAGTGAAAACAAAGTTCCAGCCATTACGGGTATGAATAAGCTTAGTAGCGTTACTTTAATTGATAGTGAACTGAAGGGCGGAAACGCTCAAGACACGGCGATTATTTCAGAAGGTAATCTCATTGTCAGAAACACGTTTATTCAGGGGTACGGAACGGCTATCGCAGGAGCAAGGTATGGAGGGACTGTTCAGGGAGAACGTGGAGGTGTGCGGGTAGAAGAATATCATTCGCGCGAGCCGATTACCCAATTTAGGTCCACCCGCCGAACTCTTAATCTGCCTATAGAGGAAACGCCTACTTACCACACTAGCGACTTTTCTAAATGGGCTAATATTGAAGATTACGGCCCCACCTACAAAGAAAATGATAGAGAGACCATTCAGAAAGCTATCGACTCTGGTAAGGAGATCGTTTATCTTCCTAATGGTAAGTACAAAATATCGAAACCTCTCATTATCAGGAAAAATGTTAAGAAGCTAATAGGGTTTCAAGCATTTATAGAAAAAACTAGCAGTTTTCAGGGAGATGAACTGATTCGGTTTGAGGGAACATCCGCGAATTTTACAGTCTTGGAACACCTCAAACTTAGTGGAAAAATTAAACATAGCAGCAATAAGACACTTGTACTCCGGCACCTTGACCACGGTGGATACGAAAATACTTCCCGAGGTACAGGTAAGCTTTTTGTAGAAGATGTACAAGGTAGACCCTACAAAATTAAGTACGGACAGAAAGTGTGGGCTCGCCAACTCAATGCTGAAAAGGCCCACCCGCTCATCAAAGTGGAGAACAGCACGCTATGGCTACTTGGTTATAAAACCGAAGGTCAGGTGACTGCAGCAGAAACTATTAACGGATCTACTGAAATTTTAGGAGGGTTGATATACCCACTGGGTCCCACGAGCCGTCCGGCGTTTATCGCTAAAGATTCTGACGTCAGCTACTTTGTCCTATTCAATGGCCAGACCAGCAGGGGTGCAAACGAGGTGTATGTTAAGGAAACTTGGGATGGTGTTACTAAGTCAGTGCGTGGTGCAAACCGCTATACACCGCTATACGCCGGAGGTTCTCCTTCCGACAACTCTCCCCCGCCGCCCGATGTAGCCGATGGTCTGTATAAAATTAGGTCAGTGTCATCTCCCGAGAGGGTAATACAAGTTAAGATCAATAAGGGTAATGGCGACAATGTGCAGCAGGGGGTCGATAAAGATTTGCCTCATCAACGCTGGCAACTTACCCAAACCGATAATGGCTACTACCACGTGACTCCGGCTCACGCTCTGAAAAAGGGGTTAGATGTGAGTAACCGAGGAGGAACCACTAAGGGTACTAACATCCAAATTTGGACATATAATAGGACGGCCAATCAACAATGGAAGATCGTACTGGAAGATGACGATAAAGGCCACTATAGTTTTTCGCCTCGGCATACTGAGGAGCAAGGTTTGAGAATGCGCCTGGACGTAAAGCTATCTGATCCGCCAGACCGGGCTAATGTACAACTTTACAATAGCAACGGAACCAGTGACCAGCGATTTATTTTGGAGAAGGTAAGTAGCAGTAATGCTCGCCACACAGCTGATACTAAGAGAAACCAATCAATACGAGAAATGGATCAAATAAAAGAAGATTCATATACTCTAAATGTCTATCCTAACCCTAGCCAATTCGGAGGCTTTACCATACAGGGCGTTCAGGAAGGCGACCAGATACAGATGTACGATTTGCAGGGGAGGGAAGTAGAAATAGATATTCAATCGTTGGATAAACAATGGGTGCAAATACAAGGTAAGGTATCTCTGCCTGAAGGGCTGTATCTTGTGAGGATACGGCAGACTGACGGTACGGTAAGGCAACGAAAAGTTGTGGTAAAGCGTCGGCAAGAAGGGTTTTAGTATTTCATTGAATCCTTCGGTATATTCGCCAATTTACATTGAACATGCCGAATGAGTATTCATAACCGTAAGCCGCACCTTTCTCGCACTTTTTATCATAACATGCTGCTATTTTTGGTGTGGTTGCTATTAATGGGAGGAGCCATATCATTACTTCCTGGCTCAGTAAGTGCCCAAACAGCCCCACCTGCCGTAGACCTACGGATGTACAAAATTATTGACGATGTGTCGGCTGATCGTCTCGAGAAGGATATTCGCATCTTGGCTGGCTTTGGTACCCGGAATACGATGTCCGATACCATTTCAGATACGCGAGGGATTGGAGCTGCTCGGCGTTGGATTAAAGCGGAGTTTGATAAAATATCGGAGGAATGTGGTGGATGCCTGGAAGTGTTCTATCAGCATAATCCTACCGAAAAAGGAGCTGGTTCTCGGATTGTAAAGGATGTAGATATTGTGAATGTAGTTGCTATTCAGCGAGGGACTACACATCCTAACCGGATGATTATGATGTCGGGCGATATTGACTCACGGGCTTCGGATGCGACCAACTATACCATTGATGCGCCCGGTGCCAATGATAATGCATCAGGCATGGCCGGAGCCATTGAAGCCGCACGGGTACTGACTCAGTATCAGTTTCCCACTAGTATTGTCTACGCTGGACTAGCTGGGGAAGAACAAGGGTTGTACGGTGGACAAGGACTGGCGAACTACGCTGAAGAAAATGACTGGGAACTAATCGGAGTACTCAATAACGATATGATTGGAAATATTGAGGGAGTGGACGGGGTGATTGATAATCGTACCTTTCGCATCTTTTCTGAACCCGTACCGCCCACTGAAACCGAGCAGCAGCGTCGTTTTCGTCGATTTACTGGGGGTGAGGTAGATGGCATCTCCCGACAGTTAGCCCGCTACGTACATCAGATGACTATGGCTTACATGCCGGAGATGAACCCGATGATGATTTACCGACTGGATCGTTTTGGACGGGGAGGGCACCACCGTCCGTTTAGCGATTTGGGTTTTGCTGGTATCCGTATTATGGAAGCGCACGAAAACTATAATCGCCAGCATCAGGACATCCGGGTAGAGAACGGTATCGAGTACGGTGACGTAATTGAAGGAGTCAACTTTGACTATGCTAAGAAGCTTACTGCTGTAAATGCCATTAATCTGGCTGGGTTGGGCTGGGCACCACCCGCCCCCGATAGTGTGAAGATCGGTGGCGCAGTGCGACCTTCAACGACTCTAGCTTGGGAGTTGGGTTATGATCCCCAACTGGCCGGATACAAAGTCTACTGGCGGGAAACTACGGCTCCCCAATGGAAATATTCCCGCTACGTAGGCAAAGTAGACCGACATACACTGGAAGGCATCGTCATCGATAATTTCTACTTCGGAGTAGCTTCCGTAGGCCGTGATGGTAACGAAAGCGTAGTCGTCTTCCCCTCGGGATTAATCCCCAGAGACTAGTTTACCCAGTAAAGATATTCTCTAATTTTCTTGACAGATTCTTCCTTACTCTCCGATGCAGCGATGCTTAATACGAAAGATAGGGAAAAGCAGCTGGGGTTGAGTCTAACGAATGAAAAGTCCCGAAGGTAGTTTGGCTCTTGCGGATTGTGTAGGTGAAAGTATGTTTTTGATTATCAGCATTCTGCCCGCTCAAATGCAGTTGTACATTTTGTTCGCCTTCGGGTAAAGTCAATCGGGTGTAGCTAATGCTGTGCGGAATGGTTTGCCAGTTGCGGGTATCAGCGCGTTCGGTCAACGCATTAACAATACCTATAATAGCTCCCAAATCTTCATTTTCTTCTCGTACACCGTATTCAGCCGCTTTCTTCAAAGCTACTCGTAATAAAGAAGTACCAAACTCCTTGAACATACGTTGTTGCAGACTTCGGAAAGCGATGCCATTAATATCTTCGGCTAGTTCTAATGTCTGAGATATTCCCGATGGTGATTGTAATTGTGCTTGGGTAAAGTAGGGTCTTCGTTCAACGTACTTAGGAAAAGCTACTCGCACAAGCTCTATATCGTCTAGTCCTTCTTCCTCGTACTCTTCATCACTGCTCATTGCGAAGGGAAAACTCCAACCCAACTCATCGTTCTCAAATACTACGGCTCCGCCAGCTCCTCGAATCAAGGCAAAATTCAAACTCCATTCTGACTTTACTGGACCTAGTCCGTTATTCCAGAAAAATATTAATTCACCGCCGTCAGTATTTTGAGCATCAAACTTTGTATCTAACAGTTTTTCGTAACGTTGCAACTCACTAGTGAAGTCCATCCGGTGAGCCGACCGTAATAAATCCTGTTGCAGTTGCTCGGGAGCATCCAGTCCAAACATAGGTAGATAATCTTCTCGATAAATATCTACGGCGTTGCGGTAGGCAATAAAAGCATTATTATAATCTCGATCAGCTTCGTAAATAATTCCCATCAGGGTATGAATGAAAGCATCACGGTGGTAGCGACCTTTGTTTCCGAGTAAACCTTTATTGTACTGGCTGCTGTACTCTGTTAGTTTAATGTTCATACGTCGGCATTCTACCAATGCCGCCTGGGTATCGCCTAATTGGAGATAATTCAGGGCTTTGTAATAATGCAACAGTAATAGTTCGTGATCTTCGCCAGTGTAGTAAGCCACCATAGGGTTGACAAGCAGCGAAGTAGCGGTATTCCAGTAGCTATTCCGTAGGTCTTCCCCTAACTCATAAGCCTTTTCTAGAAAATTATTACTGTCTTCAAAGTTACCTTGCATAGAAGAAACCACTCCACGGTTGAGGTAGTACAGCAACTGCGCTCTTCCTTCAGGTGCTTTCTTATTGCTTGCCAGCACTTTTTCTGCCCGTTCCAAGTTGCCTTCTTCAAACGAGCGATTAAACCGCTCGTTCATTCGGTAGTAAGAGGCACAAGCACTGAGCAATAAAGCGAGAAATACAACGAAAAGCTTATATTTCATGATAAGAAGCAAAGGAAAGAAAGTAATTTCTAAATTGAGCAGATAGTCCACGGTCGACTGTCGTCTGTGGACTGTCGACTATCAACTACTACCCAACAATATACTTCTTGATTTTCTTGCCGTCTACCCAAACGAGCTCATTGGTTTCCAGGTGAGCCAGCTCCAAATCGATCTGATAGAAAGTTACCTGTCGTCGTCCTTCACTATCCACAATAGAGTTGATTGTGCCAAACATCATATAATCGGCGCCTAACTCTTGCCCCCAGCGTTTTTGGGTTTCAGGAGAAGCAAACTCCTGCTGGTCAGCTCGCTCTTCCCGTAGTCTTTCTCGGAATTCACTGTGCTGGACTACTCGTACTAAGCCAGTGCGAACCATCTCCTTTTCAATATCCTTAATAAAGGTACTCGGCTCAATGTGTTCGTGGCTTTTGTTCGTAATCAGTCCGACGATCACCACGGGTTTGCGCCCTTCTTGCTGGGCAAACTCATTACGCCAGGCACTGGATAATACACTTTCGGACAAGGCTTCAGCCACCCGGCGGGAGTCGGCATCATTCCAACGGCCCGATAGGTCAATATCAGAATTAGTGTCAACGCGGGTTACCGTTTTTTGGGCACAGCCCATCAAAACTAATAGTGCAAGTGATACGAATAGGGTTTGGTATTGGCGGGTATTCATGATAAGATAATTTAGTATTAGCTACCGTGACTTGTACAAACTTAATACCGAAAAACGATTGTAAATGGTATCTCCGAGTAAGTAAATCACATCATACTTACTCCCTCAATTACCAGATCGACATCAATCAGCTCGTTCGGGAGCTATATCCAACTGTAAGTTGCTACGATAGAACAGACACCGCCAGCGAATACATCTGCTACTGTATTTGGCTTCCGTTTTACTTACTTGGCAATTGTACCGAAGCAGGTTGAGTATCCAACTTGCCTACTTCAATAACTGAACCGCCGTGAACGCGCATGGTAGCGGTTTGGAAGTCTTCGACCTTAGCTTCGTAAATATTTTCCACGTACTTCTGCGGGTTGCGGTCAATGTAGGGGAACCAAGTACTGTGAATCTGAATCATAATTTTGTGACCCTTTTTGAAGGTATGCAACACATCCTGTAAAGGAAACTCTACCTCCGTAATCCGGTCAGCTTCAAAAGGCTCTGGGTTCTCATAACTGTTGCGGAAGCGTCCCCGGAATACTTCGCTGCGTACCATCATCTGATAATCAGCCATACGAAGGTGATCTTGCATGGTGGGACTTTCTTCGGCATCAGAGGGTATTACGTCAATCAACTTCACAATCCAGTCAGCATCGGTGCCGGAGGTAGAGACTTTTAGTTTGGCCATAATTTCGCCCATTAGCGTTAGGTCTTCTTCCAGCGGTTCGGTCTCAAAGGTAAGCACGTCGGGACGGCGGGAAGCGAAACGCTGATCATCGGTCATAAATTTGCGGGGAGTGAAGGTGACTTTAATATCTTCAGTGAAAGGCACTGGGTGGTTGGGGTCACTGGTGTACTCAAACACCTGGCTATCGTCAGGCTCACCGTTAATGACTAAAGCATCCGCTTGTAAGGTTTCTCCAGCCTTAAATGTAAAAGTGTAGCGGGGCGCGTCGATCGGAGGCCAGGTATCGAATTTTTCCCATTCTTTTACGCCGGTATCATAGAGGTAGGCATCCGGTAATTGCGGAGCAGGATCATCTTTCAAAAAGTGGGTAAAAAACGGATACTCAATTTCTTTTTGATAGAAGGTAGAGATGCTATCGCCAAAATAAATATTGCCTACTGCCTGAAACCCTTTTTCTCGAGCCCAGTCGCCGTGACTCCAGGGACCCATCACTAGCATATTAAATGTACCTGGATTGTTGCGCTCTACGGTTTTGTAAATGTTCAGTGGACCGTATAAGTCCTCGGCATCAAACCAGCCACCTACCGTCATAATGGCGTGATCAATATCGTTTAGATGAGGAAGTATGCTGCGCTCTTGCCAAAATTCATCGTAGTTGGGGTGCTCGGTTACTTGCTGCCAGAAAAAGTTATCGGCGTAGTACTGCTGAGAATTTTTCAGTGGTCCCAGTTCTTTATGAAACTGGTAGGCATCGGTGGTGCCCGGAGCCGCCATCTGAAACCAGGTAGTATCGGTGGGGCCTTCGTGCTGCACCCCAAACACCGGAAAGGTCATCCAGTAGCTCTGCAAAAATGCCCCGTGGTGATGAAAATCGTCAAAGAAAAAGTCAGAAATCGGCGCTTGGGGCGAAGAAGCTTTCAAAGCCGGGTGAGCGTCTACCGCTCCGGCGATAGTGTAGAAGCCCGGATAGCTGATGCCCCACTGACCGACTTTGCCATTAGTACGGTCGCCTAGTTCTCTCAGCAACCACTCAATGGTATCGAAGGTATCGGAACTCTCATCAATCTCGTCTTCACTGTCACGGTTAGGTCGCATATTGTCGTATTGTCCCTCCGAGCGGTAGCGACCGCGCACATCTTCGTACACAAAAATATAACCATCGCGCATCAGGTAAGGCGATGGTCCTAGACTGTTCGGGTACTTATCGGCTCCGTAAGGGCTCACGCTGTAAGGAGTGCGTTTCAGCAGTATTGGGTATTTTTTACTCTTATCTTTGGGCAGATACACATTAGCAAACAGCTTCACCCCATCGCGCATCGGAATGGTCACTTCCCGCTTTTCGTAATTCTCCCGTACATAAATAGAATCCGCATTTTGAGCGTATCCGGATAGGGCTACAGAAAGAAGTAGTATACAAGAAAGGTGCTTCATCATGATTAGGTATTTTCGGCAAAATACATTCTTTGGTGGAAAGAATGAAAAGTGCGGGGATCACGCGCGATAAAATACTTTGTTCTGTCCTAGAGAATATCATTCCATTAAGCTTAATTTTTTGCCAATTTCGTTTTAGAAAACATATCTTACGATGATTAGAACCGGATAGCCTCATCAGGCTTATCGAGGCTAGTGATAAGAGTTATTTGTAGTGAATTTTAGAGATAGCAAGGCTTGACTTAATGATCTTAAAATTAATAGGCAATATAGCAGGCAAATTAAAGACCTCATTTTTTGATTTGCTACCTATTATAGTGGTGGTACTATTCTTTCAAACTATCGTACTACAGCAGCCTTTCCCTAATATGCTTGAAACCCTCGTTGGGTTGGTATTTGTTGTGATAGGCCTTATGCTTTTTGTGGAAGGACTTGAACTAGGGCTATTTCCTATTGGAGAGAACCTATCCTATGCATTGGTTAAAAAAGGAAGTTTATTCTGGCTATTATCTTTTTCTTTTCTTCTAGGGTTTTCAACCACTATTGCCGAACCTGCCTTAATTGCCGTTGCCAAGGAAGCCGGAGAAATAGCCGTAAAGTCAGATTTAATAAAACCTGAAATCGAATCAAGTTACATCCTTGGCTTACGTATCTCGGTTGCGATTTCCGTCGGACTGGCGATACTCATCGGGATTTGGCGAATCATCAAAGGTTGGCCCATTTATTACTTAATTATCGGGGGGTATGTAATGGTCATTGTCATGACCTTATTTGCACCTGAAGAAATCATTGGGATTGCCTATGACGCTGGTGGAGTTACAACATCGACGATAACGGTACCCTTGGTTACGGCACTTGGAGTTGGTTTGGCAACGGTCATCGAGGGTAGAAGTCCCTTAACCGATGGCTTTGGGTTAATCGCATTTGCGTCACTGTTGCCGATGATATTCGTAATGGGGTATGGTATGTTAATTTTTTAAGTTCACAGGAATGTTAATAGAATTAGGAATTACTTTTTTAAACACACTTAGAGATGTGGCGCCTATTGTACTCTTAATCGCCGTATTCCAGATTTTTATTATCAAAAAATCCATACCACATCTGAAGAATGTAATTTTCGGGGTTGTGCTGGTTATTTTCGGATTAACTTTTTTCCTGATGGGATTGGAACAAGCTTTATTTCCTGTAGGAGAGCTGATGGCCAAACAATTATCCAACCCAGAGTTTATTACCAAAACGTATTCGGGTTCATTGACTGACTGGAAGGCCTATTATTGGGTATATATTTTTGCAGCATTACTAGGGTTCTCCACCACCATTGCCGAACCTTCATTGTATGCGGTAGCGGTAAAAGCCAATGAAGTATCGGGGGGCACAATTGGCACCTTGTATCTTCGCTTTGTAGTGGCTATTGGTGTGGCCATTGCCTTGGTGGTTGGCACCTATCGTATTGTGGTTGGTGATTCTCTGGCTACATATATTATGGTAGGTTATGTGATCGTAGTGATCCAAACCATATTTGTAAAAAAAGACCTAGTGGCTTTAGCGTACGATTCGGGAGGTGTTACTACTTCTACCGTCACCGTACCTATTGTGGCAGCGTTGGGGTTGGGATTGGCTTCAGCCGTTCCTGGTCGAAATCCCGCAATAGACGGATTTGGGTTGATTGCTTTTGCCAGCGTCTTCCCGATGATCACGGTATTAGGATATGCCCAAATAAATGATCTAGCAATATATTTTAAAAAGCTTAGTAAAAATTAAAATTATGAGATTTGATTTAATCGTAGGGTTTGTAGACCCGAACATCACTGAAAAAGTCATTGCTACAGCCAAAGAATCCGGAGCAACTGGCGATGTAATTATTCAGGGTAAAGGTAGCGGCATGGAGCAATCTAGTTTTTTAGGGTTATCCATACAAGACAAAACAGATATCGTTCTTTTTGTGGTTGAAGAACACCACACCGACAAAATCATAAAATCTGTTTCAGATCAATGTAATATTGAAGAGCATGGCAACGGAATATTGATTGCTTTGAAGATAGATAAAGTTGCGGGTCTATCTAATCAAATCAAGAAAATCAGAGAAAACCTCAACACTGAACAATTATAGACAGAAGATTATGGAAACTTTTCAAAAAGCAAAAGACATTGCTTCCGATAAACTGTTTTTTATTGATGGTCTGGCAAGCGTAAGGCATGCTGCTGAATTGATGAAAGAGAAAAGTGTTCAGGCGCTTATCATTCAGAAAAGAAATAATGCTGACGCTAATGGAATTATTACAGTTGATGACATAATAAAGGGGGTGATTATTCCAAAGAAAACACTCGACGAAGTAAGCGTGTACGAGATAATGACCAAACCTGTGTTTTCAATTTCAGCACATTTGAATATTAAGTATGTACCGAGGTTAATGTACAACTATGATGTGAGAGTTGCCCCCGTTGAAGAAAACGGTGAATATATTGGGATGATTGACTACACTCAGTTTTTGTTTACCAATCTTGATAGTGTAAACGTGTAAACTACCTAAACAAGTAATTAAAAAGCATTAAAGGCCGAACTCAAATACTGAATGATCAGTAAATTTGGTCTTTTTACACTATGTAAAAATTAGTACCTAAAGGAACTAAGAGGCTCGGTCAGAACTACTGAAGAATTGCTGGAAGGCGCGCTTATCGAAAAATATCTGAAGAAGTGAACAAGGTTTTTTAGACTTTGAAGATTCGGTTCAATTGTAGACCGAACGACCATTCCAACCATGGAAACCATACTCTTTGACTTCATTGCCAAATATATTGTTCTTTCCGAAGAGGAAAAGAACGCACTGGTGGCTTTAGATATATTTCGCTCCTTTAAAAAGGGAACGGTTTTGCTCAGCGAGGGACAACTTTCTACTGATGGCTATTTTGTGCTAAAGGGATGCCTGCGGACATATTATGTAATAGATGGCAACGAAAAAACCACGGCTTTCTATACAGAAATGGAAGGCATCACGCCTCATTGCGTTCTTAACAAGCAGCCCTCTGAATATTTTATTTCTTGTGTGGAGGACTCCATCCTGACCGTTGCTAATCCTGACATGGAAGAAATGATATTTGAAAAGTTTCCCCGATTTGAAACGCTCTGCCGAATACTTTCCGAGGAGCTTCTGGCGAAATCTCAACTTTCTCTCGACCAGTTTAAAACTTTCAGTCCGGAAGAGCGCTATTTAGATCTAGTAGAAAATCGCCCGGATCTATTACAAAGAGTACCCCAACATCAACTGGCTAGCTTCATCGGTATCACTCCTCAATCATTAAGCCGACTGCGAGCCCGACTCACTGATAAAAAATAGTAGCGGTAGCTCATTAATTACCTTAAGTGAACGTTTTTTGGGTCACTCCTCAACGATCTTTGCATAAAACAGAAATATTATGCGAAGAAAATTCACTCTGCTTAGCGTGCTTTTAGTGCTGGTCAGTTCATTAACCCTTAAAGCCCAATACGCTCAACAAGATACTACGTACCGAAAGTGTTTTATCGGAAGTACGTTTTTTCTGCTGGGTAATCTTGTCGAGTCAAATAATCCTGAATTTGTGCAGCTTAATTTTGGTTATCGTCTAACGGGTAAAGACGTGGTATCGCTAGAACTTAAAACCTGGAAATACGCCTGGCCTTTAGGCATTCCTGCCTACGATGACTCTTTTGAAGCTCCCAAAGAAGAGTTTCCGGGGTACATCCGCGAATACGGATTTGCGCTGGTCTACCAACGCTTCTGGTGGAAAGGTTTGTACACGGCAGTTCACGTGATGAATGCCTGGCAGTCCTTCGTGGATGAAAACGGGCAGAAGATTGATAATGGTTTTCAGATTTTCAATACCTACCGGCTAGGCTACCACATCAAGCTGTTTAACGATCGGTGGTTTATAGAACCCTCTATTGCGATTACCCACCGGCCGTACCATACCCAGATGCCCGAATCCTTTAAACAACTGGACGATAAATGGCCCAAATTTAACACCGAACCAGGTCTTCATTTCGGCTTTAATTTTTAGTTGAAAGGAGATAAATTGCTGATACAATTTTATAGTATATAGAAATGGCAAAAGAATCATTGCCTCAAAAGATAGAGACTTTATCTAAAGAAGTTATCCGAGCAAATATTAAGGTATATTTAACTGTTTTAGATCCTTTAGGTACTGCGATTGATGAAGTTCTTTTCGGTATCGGAGATAGAATTAGAGCTAAAAGGCTTGAAACCTTCGTTAAGATCTTATCTGAAAAACTTGATGGAGTTAATCAGAATAAAGTAGACATGAGCTTCTTACAGTCTGAAGAGTTTTTTGACCTGAACATGAGAGTTTTTAGTGCAGCAATCAAGTCTCGCCATGAAGAAAAATATAGAATTTTATCCAGTGTATTTCTTAGTAAAGTTTTTAACGAAGAAGAATGAAAGACAGAACTAATAGAAATATTTGTAGGTATCATTGATGACTTCTCTGTAAGGCATATTATCGTGTTTAAATATTTCGTCAACAATATCGATTCTTTCAAGGAGGCATCTTCTTATGAAGATTTATATAATGAATTTGTAGCTTATCATTCAATAGAGCAGATAGATAAATATGAATTTAGATTGTATTGCAGAGATTTAGAAAACAAATCACTGTTAAGCTTCAGTAGTAATATCAACGAATATGGAAGCTCAGTTGGATACATAGTTATGGAAGATTATGATGAAGTTCCAGGAATGACAGTTACCTCAATGGGAGAAAAGTTTGCTCAACTGTTAGAAGATAATCCGTTAAGCGACGAATGGCAGTTATAAAGCTAGCATTGCTTATTTTCTTCAGACTTACACATGTAAATCACCTGGTTGAGTAACAATACGTACCTTTATCAAGAGATATTAACCGAAGAGTTATCAAAAAATTATAACAACTACAAGGAAAGAAACAATGGCAATTTTAGATAAACCTCTAAGCAACTTACAAATTGAGCTACTTCAGCTTTACAGTCAAGATGTGAGCGAAGAAGATTTGATTGCTATAAAAAGACTGTTAGCTAAGTATTTCGCCGACCGAGCCTCCGACGAAATGGACAAATTGTGGGAAGAGAAAGGTTGGACAAATAAGACTATGGACAAGTGGCTCAGTGATGAAGATGCTACTCAAAAAGGGGACTAGCAAACTGTACAGATGAGAGTAGTCATCGATACCAATAGTTTACTGGTAAGTATTGGAAGGAAGTCAAAGTACCGACCAATATTTGATGCCTTAATCCAAGGAAAAATCAAGCTACTGATTTCCAATGATATAGTAAACGAGTATGCAGAAATACTAGAAGAAAAGATAAACGCAACAGTAGCCACTAATATTGCGGATTTCCTGATAAGATCGCCTGATGTAGAGCAAGTGAAAGTTCATTTTAAGTGGTCAATCATTGCCAAGGATGCTGATGATAACAAATTCGTCGATTGTGCACTAAATGGACAAGCAGACTTTCTGGTAACTGATGATAAGCACTTTAGTGTATTGAAAAAAATAGGATTTCCACCAGTTCAAATCATACGGACAGCAGATTTCCTAAAGGAAATAGCAAAATTGTAGTAGTGTCAATCAAATTGATTTTCTACAATAAATCTCAATCCCGGTACCTATCAAACCAAGCTAAGATATGGTCGACTTTAGTGATTAACTGGCTGGGGCGGTTGACTATCAGGTGGTAGGCACCGGGAATTTCTACTAGTGCGGTTTCTTTTTGTCGAATCTTTAGGGCGTGGTAGAGCTGCTTGGCTTCGGATAGCGGAGTACGCAGGTCGGCGGTACCTACCATCACCAGCGTAGGGGTTTCAATATTGCCTACCAGCGATACCGGAGAGAACTTCATGTAGGTTTCTATATTCTCCCAGGGCTGGCCAGGGTAGCGAGAATTAGCGTAGCCGTAGTAATTGTCCGCTGTCAGGGTTTTGCTAATCCAGTTCATAACGGGTTTTACCACCGCTGCCGCCCGGAAGCGGTTATTCTTGCCGATCATCCAGGCGGTCATAATGCCTCCGGCACTACCTCCGGTCACAAACAGGCTGTCTTCAGAAATAAAGCCTTGGTCAATCATCGCATCCACTCCGTCCATCACATCCTGATAATCATCTCCCGGATAGTTGTGGTACAGCAGGTTGCCAAACTCTTCACCGTAGCTAGTGCTTCCGCGCGGATTAGGATAAAACACCACGTAGCCATCGGCGGCCATCAGCTGCATTTCGGGAGAGAAGCGGTCGCCATAGTTGGAGATCGGGCCGCCGTGGTTCTCTACTAGTAGAGGATATTTCTTATTCGGATCAAAGGAAGGCGGCTTTACCATCCAGCCCTGCACATCCCGATTGTCCACACTAGACTTATACCAAATTTCTTCCACTTCACCCAACTGCCGGTAATCCAGCAAATCCTGATTGAGATAGGTAATCTGTTGGGCTTCATCGCCTCGGCGAACCATCGCTAGTTCAGAAGGGTGGTAGGGAGTGGTATGCGTAAACACAATCGTGCCACTATTGGAAACACTATACGAACCACCACCATACGGGCGACCGATAGCGGTACCCCCCAAGTTACCGGTTACTACCTCGGATTTACCGTTCAGCGTAGCGTACCCAATCTTAGTGTTTCCCTTATCATCGTACTGAAAGTAAAATCCTTTACCATCCACCGCCCACACCGGATTGCTAATGCTGCGGTCCAGCCCTAGCGGAATCTGTTTTTTGTTGGAGCCATCGGCATCCATCACGTACACATTACTTACCTGATAGGTTTGTACTTTATCATCAAAGCCAACGTACAAAATTTGTTTACCATTGGGCGAAAGTGCTGGTTCTCGGTCCGGGCCATTTCTATCGGTTAGAGTGGTTACTTCTCCATCCGCAATGCTAACTCGGTATATCTCAGAATTACGGAAGTCGTACTCCCAGTTATCGTTACGGTTGGAAGAAAAAATCAGGGCTTGTCCGTCCTTCGTCCAGACTGGCTTAGAACGGTGCTGAAATTCACCCTGCGTGACCTGACGAGCGGTGCCTCCATCGGCGGGTAGTACAAAGTACTGACGGTAACCCGGTTCAATGTAGCCCGAGCCATCCGCTTCGTGTTTTAGTCGGGTAGTAACCCGCGGATGCTCCGCCCATTCGGCGCCCTTCGGTTTGGGCGGAGGGCTTACCAGGGTAGGAGCTTTTTCCGGCACTAGCATAGAAAAAGCCAGGTGCTTACCATCGGGCGACCAACTAAGACTGGAAGGAGAACGCTCTGTTTGGGTCAGGCGGGCGATTTTATCATTTTCTACCCAGTAAACGTAAATTTCAGAACCGTGACCTTCGGCCGAACTGACAAATGCAATCCGGCTACCATCGGGCGACCAACTAGGGCTGGACTCATTCACCTCCCGGCTAGTAAGCTTGTAGTGTGATTGGCCGTCAACACTCATGAGCCAGAGGCTGGAAGTTTTGCGGTCTTTCATAATATCCATCCCCCTTCGCTCGTAGACGACCATACTGCCGTCGGGTGAAATCTGCGGAGAAGTAACCCACTCCAGCTCAAATACATCCATCCGAGAGAATGCGGGTTTGGTGGGTTGGGCTAGGATAAGGTGAGAAAGAGAGAGTATAGTAGCGAAGAATAGAGAAAATACGTTTTTGATCATTAGGCTGTAATCACGAAGGTTAGACAATTGGGTAGTTCGGTGAATTTACAATGAAGTTACTAAAATGCATTAAAATTCTCTTGAAGTAGATTTGTTTGCTAGAGTCAATGGAAAGAGGTAGTGTACAAGAAAAGCACTTAATTAATGTAGGTGTTCTTCTGTAGAATACGATCTTTGTGACGAATAGAAGAATAGCTATAGCTAGATATGAGCCTGTTTCAATTGAATCAGCCTTCAACAGTAAAGGGTTCATTACATTATATATTCATTCCCAGTAGTAAGTTGCGACTATGAGATCGTACCTGCAAAAAAGATTTAGTAAGTCGTTATATCATCGGGCGTATTCAAGAGCATTTTACACACTGATAGGGGTAGTTTTACAAGAAATTCGGTGTGTATTTAAACAATTTTACACCTTTAGGTATCCGGTTGGTAGCTTCCTCAATGTTATTAGAATTAGTAGTTCTTCCGTATTACGGCTCTTTTTGGGCAGGAGTGCAAAATATAGTTTCGCCTTTACAGGGGAGGATAGAATAATAGAGGGAATTATAAAACCCATTATAAATAAGCCTGGCACCTACGTGGACGTAGGTTGCAATCATCCAAAATTTCTCTCCAATACCTACGGGCTGTACAAAAAAGGATGGACAGGGCTTTGTATTGATGCTAATGAGAAACTGATCAAAAAGTATAGGTTTTATCGTCCGAAGGATATAGCTGTATCGGCGGTAATTTCTAGCGAAGCAAAAGACGTGGACTTTTATGAGATAGAGAACGATGTTCTTTCTACTCTTGAGCAAGATAACCTTGAAGAGGCCGTCCAATTAGGGTTGAGCTACCGTAAGACAAAACGGAAAAGTTCTACCCTGACTTCAATTTTGGAGCAACATAAAATCAAGAAAGACTTCGATATTTTATCAATAGATGCTGAAGAACACGATTTTGATGTGTTATCTTCAGTAGATTTTGCAGAGTATAGACCAAAATTGATAATTGTTGAGGATGAAGACTTCAATTTTTCGGATTACTCAACTAATCGATTTGTCAAGTTCCTAAAGGAAAAAAAGTATAAAATGATCGGCTACGTTCTGAAAAATGCCTACTTCACACCGACTGATCGTGATATGGTAATAAAATAAGCAGGACTAACTACCAACCCTATGACCCAAACCGACCTATTCCAACTTATTCAGCAAAAACAATCCTTTTTATGCGTAGGGCTAGACCCCGACTTAGCGAAAATTCCAAGGCACTTGCATGGCGAGGAAGATCCAATTTTTGCGTTTAATCGGCAGATTATCGATGCTACGGCGGATTATTGTGTCGCCTACAAACCCAATATCGCCTTCTATGAATCCCTAGGAGCGAAGGGTTGGGAAACCTTGCGGAAGACGCTGGACTATATTCCGAATGATTTTTTTACGATTGCTGATGCTAAGCGGGGCGATATTGGTAATACTTCATCGCGCTATGCCCACACATTTTTTGAAACCTATAATTTTGACTCTATCACCGTAGCTCCCTACATGGGCGAAGATTCGGTAACCCCTTTTCTGCAATACGCTGGAAAGTGGGTGATACTGCTCGCACTTACTTCTAACCAAGGCAGCTACGATTTTCAGCATTTGTCAATAGAGGGCTCACAGACTCCTTTATATCAGCAGGTTTTGAAAACTAGCCAAGAGTGGGGCTCCGAGGAGCAATTGATGTATGTGGTTGGAGCTACCCAGGCCGAAAAGCTAGAGGAAATCCGAAAGATTGTGCCTAATCACTTCCTATTAGTACCTGGAGTGGGAGCCCAGGGAGGAAGCTTGGAAGAAGTAGCCCGTTACGGTATGAACGACCGTTGCGGTTTGTTGGTCAATTCAGCCCGGGGCATTATCTACGCTAGCGATAGAGAAGACTTTGCCGAACAAGCCGGAAAAGCCGCCCAAAAATTGCAACAGCAAATGGCCCAACTACTCGAGAAACTATGAAAACTGACCCCAGTAAACGGTTACTATCTCTCGACCTATTTCGGGGAGCAACCATGTTTTTGCTAGTAGCTGAAACTACTGAGTTATACCATCACTGGCTGGAACACACTACCGAAGGCTCATTTGGTCATACGCTGGCGATGCAATTTCATCATCATCCCTGGAACGGCCTACGCTTCTGGGACTTGGTACAGCCTTTCTTCATGTTTATTGTGGGAGTAGCGATGGTCTTTTCACTGAATAAGCGTACTCAAACTCCTGAGGATTGGCCTAAAACTCGGAGTCATATTATTCGCCGATGTATTATTCTGTTCTTTTTGGGGGTGCTGCTGCACTGTGTGTATAGCGAAAAGCTTGTCTGGGAACTGTGGAATGTGTTAACCCAGCTAGGGTTTACCATTCTGATTGCTTTCTTACTGTTTCGCTATTCGCTGAAAACCCAAATTGCAGTCTCGCTGGGTTTGCTACTACTAACGGAACTACTGTATCGGCTAATGCCGCTGGAAGGGTTTGACCAGCCTTTTGTACAGGGCGAGAACTTCGGATCCTGGATGGATTTGGTATTAATGGGAAAGATCAATGGTGGCGGTTGGGTAGTCATTAATTTCCTGCCTACGGCAGCGCACACAATTTGGGGAGTCGTGGCAGGGAAAATCCTGATCTCCAACCGTTTGGCCTCAGACAAATTAAAACCGCTGGTTGTAGCAGGGCTTATCGCTTTGGTAGTGGGCTATGGAATGGACTGGCTAGGTATTACTCCTATTATTAAGCGTATCGCCACTACTTCATTCACTTTTGCCAGTGGTGGTTGGTGTCTGTTAGTTCTGGCTGCAATGTATTGGCTGGTAGATGTAAAGGGTTATCGTCAGGGCGTATTTTTCTTTAGCGTAGTAGGGATGAATTCTATTTTTATTTACATGACTACCCAGATGTTGGGTTACGGCTGGATTAATGGATTTACCGCTATTTTTACCGATGGTATTTTAGGCTGGCTGGGGGTTAATGTAACTACATTAGCTATTGGAGCCTCGCTAGGTGCGCTAGCTATCAACTGGTATTTGTGCTATTGGCTATATCAACGTAGGATTTTTATTAAAGTATGACATCAGTTGATAAGTGATAATTGACAATGGATAGTTGGTGATGTGTCCGACGAAAAAATATTGAGATGAAGTACGTACTGGTGTTTTTTTTGGCTTTCGTGGGCTGTACTTCGGATGGTCAGAAACAAAAGGATTTAGAACAAATTCTTACTATACTGCTAGATGATGCTGATGATTTTACTTCTTCTTATACTCGTGATTACGCAACTAAGAAGTTTGTAATTGGAAAACTGAGTAAAGATCACCGCGATTTTCAGAGGGTCTTGAATCTTGATTGGGAAAGTAAATATGAAACTCACGTTCCCAAAGGCGAAGAGTGGAAGGAGTTAGTAAGTGAAGCAATTGATATTAAGAATGAAAACGATCTGATTTTCAAATTGGGACAGGTTGGTGAGTTCTTCTTAATTTCAATTCAAGAGTCCGATAAGCTAAGTGATAAAGATATTGATGGTGTCATTTCATTTTCTGATGTAGCTTTTGATATAGATAGAAGCAAGGCGGTAATATATGTTGCCTTTCTTTGTGGAGGTGAATGTGGGTATGGAAATCTATATTTCTTATCTAAAGATAATCAAGACTGGAAAGTAGTTGGTGAAAGAGGGTTCTGGATATCGATCAAACAAAAGCTACTGGCTCTACCAACGTAGGATTTTTATTAAAGTGTAGATGCTTTTGGGTTGGGGTAAACTTTGTATTTTAGAGGTTTGAGTTTTACTGTAAATTACAAATCTACATGACCAAGCAAAGAAAAATTCTACTGACTGAGGCGGAAATGCCTGAGAACTGGTACAACATTGTGGCCGATATGCCCAATAAGCCGTTACCGCCTCTCAACCCTCAAACGCATGAACCCATTGGCCCCGATGCTTTAGCACCGCTATTTCCTATGGGACTGATTCAGCAGGAAGTGACTCCTGAAAAATGGGTGGCTATTCCAGATGAGGTGCGGCATCTGTACGGTTTATGGCGACCAACTCCGCTGTTCCGAGCCTACGGTTTGGAAAAAGCCCTAGATACTCCTGCGAAAATTTATTACAAATACGAGGGAGTAAGTCCATCGGGTTCACACAAACCTAATACCGCTATTGCCCAAGCCTACTACAACAAGCAGGAAGGAGTAAAGCGGATTACTACCGAAACTGGAGCCGGACAGTGGGGGAGTGCCCTCAGTTTTGCCTGTCAGCACTTTGGCATTGAGTGTGAAGTCTACATGGTGAAAATCAGCTATCATCAGAAGCCTTACCGCAAGTTGATGATGAATACCTGGGGAGCCAGTGTGATTGCTTCCCCCAGTGATAAAACCCAGGCCGGACAAAAAGTATTAGCCCAGCACCCCGACTCACCCGGCAGTTTGGGAATTGCTATTTCCGAGGCGGTGGAGCGAGCGGCAATGGATGAGCACACTAAATATTCACTTGGTAGTGTACTGAATCACGTGCTGATGCACCAAACCATCATTGGTCAGGAGACAGCTATTCAGATGGAAAAAACTGGGGACTTTCCTGATGTGGTGGTCGCCCCGTTCGGAGGAGGTTCTAACTTCGCGGGCATCGCCTTTCCGTTTTTACGCTATAATCTGGAAGAAGGAAAAAATATCCGTTGCATTGCCAGTGAGCCCTCCTCTTGCCCCAAGCTAACTAAAGGAGTATTCCGCTACGATTTTGGCGATACAGTGGGAATGACTCCACTACTCCCGATGTATACGTTAGGCCATAACTTTGTTCCCGCTCCTATTCACGCCGGAGGTTTGCGGTACCACGGAGCCGGAGTGATTGTGAGCCAGTTGCTGAAAGATAAATTGATTGAAGCCCGCTCCCACCATCAGTTAGAATGTTTCGAGGCTGGTATCCAGTTTGCCCGAGCCGAAGGAATTATTCCTGCTCCCGAAGCCAATCATGCCATTGCTACCGTGATTGCTGAGGCGGAACAAGCCAAGGAAGAAGGAAAGTCTAAAACGATCTTATTTAACCTTTGTGGGCACGGTAATTTTGATATGGCAGCGTATGAGAACTATCTGTCAGGTCAATTGCAGGAGCATCAGCTGACTGACCAGGAAATTCAGCAGGCTATTGCGGAGATTGATACTCCCGAGATTGCTTAATCCCAAGAATAAATCATAAACTCTCAATTTGAGAGTTTATGATTTATTTCTTTAATAATCGCTCTACTGTTCGCAAGCAAATACTCTATCAGTTCATTCGCTGGAAGCTATTAATTGCGTTTCGGAAGAGGCTTTTTCAACTGCACAGATTCAGTAGAAAGTCCGTATATCTGAGCTACTTCATAGTAATCGTTGTAGTTGATTGTGCTTTCGGTACGAGCATTCATGCTAGGCGACTCTTCGGCAGGAACTACCACCACTCGGGCAATTTCTCCATTGTAAGCATCACGTTCAGCATCGAGTATAAACCCTGCTTCCGCAAAAATTACTACATCGTTTACTGTGAAATCGTAGTTCATCTGAAGTAAGCCAGCATCAGTGAAGAAGCTAATGGGCATTTTTCGCCAAACGTCGATAAAGCCCCCATCGTCGGCTTCTAGCTGCTCCCATAGCAGGTAAACCAGTACAACATCTTCTATGAAGATTTCATCTTGAGGAGGAAACTCGAAACGGGCTTGCCAGTCGTTAGTAGCATTGAGATCAAACCCGATCTCGTACATCAAACTCAGTGGAGCATCTGCTCCATCAATACCAGGAGGGCCTTGAACGCCGGGAGGGCCAACTGGACCAGGGGTATCACTTTCGAAACTACAACTGGCTAATAATAGTAATCCTAAAACGTAAGTGAAAATATGATGAGATCGCATAGTATAATTATTTATTGTTATGAATAATTATAACTATGGCAAAAAGAGTGCCTTAATGGCTGTTCATTTGAGGGTAAAAGCAAATATTATCTCTCTTTTGATGATGTAATCAAAAGAAAATACTACTTTTTAAGGTCAGCGTAATCAATAAGCTCAATGCCTAATTTCCGAATGGTTTCTTTTACTTCTTCGTCGGTAAGCAGATCAGTAACTCCCTGACGATCAGTAGCTACATTGGTATAACCTATGTGATGTACGGCCTGCACTTCGGGGGTGTTATAGGCGGGATGATCAACAAACATGTAGGTACCGGGAGTAAGGCTTTCTAGCATGGTAATAAAACTGTTAATTTTTTCTTCAGTTGTTTCTTTTGACCCCTGATAGCGGGCGGGTTTCACTCCTGAATCTTCTGGGAAAATGGCTAGACCGTACTCTTCAGTCAGCTTTCTAACTAGGTCGTCTACTTTATCATCTATATGCTGGCAACCCATATGCCCCGTTACGTGAGTAAGCTGGGGAATTTCTCGTTTAGCTAGTTCAATTTGAGCTCGGAATTCCTGTTCAATTTCTTCCAGTTTCCAATCTTGGGCGTGGAGAGCCTGGTCTTCCCCGTAATTATCATTAGCCCAGATCATCGGATAGAAGTAACCAAAGTCATCTGTCAGGCTCGGTGCTAAAGTCAAAGGTTTCCATTTAACATTTTCCCACTCGCTAGTCAAAGTTAAGTGAACTCCCACATCCAGATCAGGATATTCCCGAAGCATTTTTACTGCTTCAGGAAACCAAGGGGTAGGCACCATCACCTCTACTGAGGTAGTGATTCCATTCTCGCAGGTCTCGATAATCGCTTCATTTGCTGCGTGGGTAAATCCCATATCATCGCTGCGAACAATTAACTGGATTGGTTGAGCCATGCTAGAAAAAGTGAGCAAGACAAAGCTTCCTACTATACAAACGGCTTGAGAGAAATAAATCATACAGATAAGATTAGTCGACAGATAATGTGTGTAGTAAGGTAATTACAAAAAAAGCCACTGCAAAAAATTTACAGTGGCTCTATTACATTTTAGGTTATGGTTTAATAACCATCGTTTTGACTTAGACTAGCATTATTGTCAAGTTCCCGTTGGGGAATGGGCTTCAGTAAATTACGCTCACCCCAATTCTGATTAGCTAACGTATTGCCAAAATCTACATCAGTAGGAATATTGATGATTCCGGTTCGATGCCAACGCACCAAATCATCGTAGCGATGTACTTCCAGAGCCAATTCTACCCGGCGTTCATGGCGTAGCCACTCGTGCATTTGATCGGCACTAGCCGAAGTCGGACGGTCGGGAAGTAAATCAGTCGGGGCAGTACCTTCGTAGACAATTTCGTAGTTGTTGCGAGCTCGCTCCCGCACTTGGTTAATCAACTCAGCCGCCTGGGCTACGTTACCATTGCCTAACAATTCTGCTTCGGCAAGTAGGAGTAGCACATCGGAGTAGCGGATAACCCGCTCGTTATTGGTAGAAATATTAGGGGGAAACCCTTCGGCAGCAAACGGACGGACATATTTGGCGGGAGTAGCTCCGGTTACTGACCAGCTAGCCCGGAATACTGTATCGGCGTACTGGTCGCCTTCTTGATAGAAGGTATGAAAGATACGAGGATCGTTAGGCTCAAACTCATTCCGTAAGGAACTGGTAATATGCACTCTGCCGTAGCCAAACTGGTTACCGCCGGGGGCACATTCTCCTTGATTACAGCCCGCAGCCGTGAAGATCCTCCTACCCGTCCCGGCAGCACCTTCGTTCGATACATGATCAGCCGGTAGCCAAGGGTTAAAGTCACCTCGAGTCATCTGTATTTCAAAAATAGATTCGGCGTTATTTTCGGCGTCTTCGCTGAAGTTGTCGCCGTAGTCATCCATCAAGCTATACTGTCCGCTATTTACTACTGCTTGCAAATTCGTAATAGCATCTTGATACTTGCCCGCTTCACCTAGCCATTGGGCACGGTAAATTTGGGCTTTTCCCAGTAAGGCTGAGGCAGCGTAGCGGGTAGCCCGTCCGGTGTTGTCATCATCCCAGCTTTCGGGCAAGTTTTCGGCAGCGAATGCCAAATCGGATTCTATTAAATCCCACACTTCACCCGTTTGGGAGTTTCCTATCCGGGTGTCTTCAATGGTGGTAAGCACTTCATCAATCACCGGAACCTCACCAAAATTACGAGCTAGAATAAAGTAGAAATAAGCCCGGATGAATTTAGCTTCTCCTTCGAAGCGTGCTTTGTTCGATTCGTCAGAAAAGCCATCGGCATCTTCTAATTGGGCAATAACAACATTTGAGCGCATAATACCCTTGTAACTTTCATCCCACACATTACGGAAGTTACCGTTAGTGGAAAGCCAGTTAAACTCCTCTATATCGTTATTCCCTAACTCATTACGAACATCGTCGCCGGGGTACATAATCGGCTGAAACCAGCCTCCTCCAGACTGATCGAAGTATAAGTTTAAAAGGGTAGAGTAAGGAGCTAACGATGCTGCTTCAAAATCCTCCTCATTATTATAAAAGTTTTCGGAGTTAAGCTCCCCAATTGGGGATAAATCCAAGCGGTCATCACAGGTAGCAAAGGCTAGCACACAAGCTAGGGTAAGAGTAATAGACTTTATATAGGTTCTCATAATCTTGTTAATTAAAATCTGGCTTGAACACCTAATTGAAACATTCTGGTTTGGGGGATATTCCCTCGATCAGTACCCGCCTCAAGTTGACTTCCACTTCTTGCCCGGGCATTAAACACTTCCGGATCGGGCCCAGTGTAGGGAGTAATAGTTAACAAATTGGTGGCGGTAACGTAGAAGCGTAAGTTGATTTTATCGGTTACAGTCTCAGGCAATGTATACCCTAACTGAATATTTCTCAGACGAAGAAAATCACCGTCTTCAATCCAGCGATCTGAAAAGCGGTTATTATCGTTCGGGTCAGTAGCAATAGCTCGGGGCATATCATTACTGGTATTAGGCCCTGTCCAGCGATTCTGGGTAGTTGCTTGTTCGGCACGAATCCCTCCAGTCATTGATTCGGAATCCCTTCGGAACTGGTTATACAACTGCACTCCTTCCACTCCCTGAAACAAAACTGATAAATCAAAGTCCTTAAATCCGGCATTGATGTTTAGTCCGTAGAAGAAATCCGGGATTGTCTTACCTAAGTAGGCGCGGTCGTTAGGATCAACTATGCCATCGGATTCCCCCGAGAATAGTTGTCCTTCGGGAGCATCTTCGGCAGCCGGGCCATTAGTATCTACAAAGCGAATATCACCTGGTTGTGGCCCCTGAGAATTGACATCAGGTATGGCATTGGCAACCTCTCCTTCGGTTTGGTATAACCCGTCAGTTTGGTAACCGTAGAAATAGCCAATGGGGAAGCCTATAGCGGTACGGTAACCATCACCTTGGGTAAACTCACTAATACCTTCGTCTATACTAATTAACTCGTTATTAATGGTGGTTAAGTTACCACTTACTCCGAGGCTAAGTCCATTGCTGAATACCGTATTGTAGCCTAGCTCTAGCTCAATCCCGGTATTTCGAACCTCTCCTACATTAGCAGGTGTACTTCCAAAACCAGAGATACGGGGTAGAGGTAGGTTAATCAAGAAATCCTTGGTAGTACGCTGATAGTAGGTGGCCAATAAGTTAAGCTTGTCATTGAAGAAGGACACGTCAATCCCGGCGTCCAGCGTCTCTACCGTTTCCCAAATAATACTTTCATTCACAAAGTTGATCGGTGCTGGAGCTTGCAGGGTATTATCGCCTCCTAAGCCATAGTCAGGGTTGGCCGAAACCCGGAAAACGTGCGGAAACGATGTAGTGGCATCGTTACCTAATTGCCCCCAGCTACCCCGAATTTTAAGGTCAGAAATAAAAGGTACAGTAAAGAAGTCTTCTTCGCCTATCCGCCAAGCAGCAGAAAACGAAGGAAACGTACCCCACCGTCGGTTATCTTGAGGAGAGAAGCGGGAAGTACCATCGCGACGAACCGTAGCAGTGAATAAGTATTTGTTCTGGAAATCGTAGCTCAACCGACCAATGTAACCGACAAAGGAGTTTTCACCTGCCCCACCTCCTAAATCGATAGCATCCTGTCCGTTGGCAACAATTTGGTAGAAATCAGGATCAGAACTCAGAAAGTTCTCAGCTCGTCCGCTTAGCGAGGTGTTGCTAATCTTCTGATATTCAATACCTGCTAGAACGTTAATGCTATGGTCACCGAACGTATTTTCGTAGGTAAGTGTATTGGTAAAAATTTGGCTTACGTTTTCACCGCGTCTATCCCTTCTCTCCTGGGCTCGTTCCAGTCCCATCTCTTGGGCGGTATGGCCAGGATTCCACTGATCATCTCGCTCCAATATGAGGTCAACGGAAGCTTGGGATTTAAAGGTTAACCCTGGTATCAGCATAACTTCAGCGAAGATACCGCCCAATAGTCGGGTGTCGCGCTTATAGTAATCCCTAATTTCGTTTAATCCATTTTGATTGCCAATGGTGCCACCCGCTACATCGAGGTTGCCTTCGTAGCCGTAGCGGTTACCGGTTACCGAATTATCGGTATCAAAAATCTCGTAGAAGGGAGGCATACGAGCGGCATTCGCTAGTAGAAAACCATCGCCAGCGCTATTTACTCCGTGGAAAATGTTCTGATGGGAAACAGTAAACGTCTGGCCGAACTTGATACGGTCATTTATCCGATAATCGCCGTTGGCGCGGAACGAGAAACGTTCTAAGTCCCACTTATTAACCACTGATTCTTGACCAAAGTAGCCCGCCGACACATAGTAGTTGAGGTTATCGTTCGCTCCGGATATCGATAGGTTATAGTTCTGGATAGGAGCATTATTATTTGTAACATTATCAACCCAAGGGGAATTTATATCACGGTAGCGGCTGCCGGGCAGTAAATCGGGGTGTAGCTCCAAAAAGCTTTCGTCTCCAGCCACAAATCCGTTTTGTGCGTTATAGTTATTTTGGGCGTCTTCTATCAAGGCTATTTGCGCCGCAGTGTTGTTCATGTCGTAAAGTTCGGGCAACCTTTGTACTCCGTAGTAGCCATCGAAGTTGATGGTGGGCTTACCCGTCTCACCCCGTTTTGTAGTAATGAGGACTACTCCGTTAGCAGCTCGCACTCCGTATACCGCTGCTGCTGATGCATCTTTTAGTACCGAGATACTTTCAATATCGTTCGGATTAATGGTTGAGAGCGGGTTGGTAGTAGGGTCACTGGAGTTGCTTCCTACTGGTACGCCATCAATCACAAACAACGGTTGGGTATTGCCCACTGTACCTACCCCACGAATTCGCACGGCAACTCCGGCGCCGGGGGTACCACTGGTATTGGTAATTTGTACCCCTGATACTCGACCTTGTAATGCTTGGTCGGCTGAGGCCACAGGGACTTTCTGAATCTCTTCTGCCTCTACTGTACCAATGGATTCGGTTAGTAGTTTTCTGCTTTTTTCACCATAACCAATTACAACGATCTCGGATAGTTGTTCTAAGCTAGGGGATAAAGCCATATTGATAACACTCTGGTTACCAATAGTTACCTCCTCGGTTTCATAACCGATAGAAGAGAATACTAATGTTTGGGCATCATCAGGTACCAATAAACTGTAGTTGCCCTCAGCATCGGTGACTGTCCCGATGGTAGTACCTTTTACCAATATGTTAACCCCAGGAATAGCTGAGTCATCAGAAAGATCAGTCACTTGTCCGGAAATGGGTCTTTCTATAAGAATAGAGGTCACTCGACTAGATAAGCTAGTAGACATCTGAGGAATATTCCGTGTCGGTAGAGTATACTCCGTATGAACACCTATTCTCTTCTGGTCGAGCTTTTTCACTTTATTCTGCTCGTCTTCCGTAATAAAGACCAGCTCGTCGCTAAGTCTTTCGTACTTCAGCCCCAGTGGGGTGAGTAAATTTTTCAACGATTCTTCCAGCGTAGCTGATTCTACTTTATTATGCTTCACATACTTGTCGCTAACTAGCTTAGCAGCGTAGTTGAATCGCACTCCGTAGACTTTCTCGTACTCCTTAAGTACTATTTTAAGCGATTGTTGCGTCTCACCTTGCGAGTAGTAATTAGCTGTGGTGCGGTAGTTTTGATTTAGGGCTACCTTTTGAGCCAGCAGTGGACTATGCCATAATAGCCAGAGGGCTATCAGCATTAGTTGGCGATGAGATAGAATTCTGATCATACTAATGTTATTATAGTGAAGAATGTGTTGTATTAGCTATTTTTTAGCAAAGCTTAGCGTCCGGCCATCTTGCTGTATCTTGATATCAAAGGATCTCTCTAGCATGGGAATCAGCATCTCAACTTCATCCGTTTTGATATTTCCAGTAAAGGCGTACGATTGAATTTCTGCCGACTCAAAACTGATTTCGTAACCGTAGACGTCTTCTAGAAGCTGAGCAATTTTATCCAGGCGCATTTCGTCAAAAATGAGTTCTTGGTGGCGCCAGGCCGTTGGTATCTCAGGGTTTATCTGCTGTATTTTCCATTCCTGCTCACTAGCGGAGTAAGCCAAACGGTCGCCGGGGGTCATGGCTATAGGTGCCGTTTGCTGTTCCATGCGGGGAATGACATTTACTTTACCTGTGTTAAGCACTACTTCCGAATATTCCTGCCGATCTTTTACATTGAAAGTGGTTCCCAGTACTTCTACATCCATATTTTGGCTATGTACCACAAAGGGTAGCCTGACATTACCATCATCAGATAAAAGAATCTGGCGAATATCGAAAAAAGCCTCCCCCTCTAGCCAGACTTCCCGCACGTCAGCCGACTCCCAATCTTCTGCAAAGCGGAGTGAAGAGTTAGCATTTAGCGTAGCTATTGAGCCATCGGGAAGAGTGATTTCTTTAGTCTCAGCGTAAGCAGTACGGTGCGTAGTTGTAGCTGAAAAGACAAAGAAAAGAATGCTAGCAGCTACTACTGCTGTCAAAGAAGCAGCAATGCTAACTCTTGTTCTTACGCTCCAATTTCTGCTTATTGATCGCTTGTTTTCTCCTAGAATTGGTTTGATTTTGTTCCATACGTCCTGCTGAAGGTCAACAGGGCTAGTATCGCTTTTTAGGCGCAGGTTTAATAATAGTTGTTTAGCCTGATTTAGCTTTGGTTTATGTTCAGGGTGCTCTTCAGCCCATTTATTCCAATATTTTTCTAATTCGGGAGTGGGAGACAACACCCATCGCTGAAAGTGTTCGTCAGCAGCGAGTTGTTCTACTGATATTTTTTGGTTGGCCATAGTAAGTGCTTTCTACTTTTACTAAGGCAACTCGTAGGAAAATCTCGTCGGATGGATTGAAAATTTTCTAGTTTTTACAAAATGACCAGCAATAGACTACCTTTTTTGTTGATTGATTAACAGAAACGATAATCAGTTAAAAAATCTATTATAAAAAGAAATGAATGTTACAGATGAAGAATATCAGAAGGGCAGTAGAGGTTAGATCATTGTAATTACCATTATCTTTAATGTTTTTTCGTAAGGCTTTTAAAGCTTTGTATATGAAGTCGTGAGCCTGAGCCGGAGTAATTTCCATTACTTCACTAATTTCAGCGTAGGTTAGTCCATCGTAAAACTTCAGATAAACAACTTCTCGTTGCTTCTCGGTAAGTTGAGCAATGGCCTGCTGTAAACTAGCAAGTTGTTCTTTATTGTTCTGTTGCTGAATCAGGTGAGCTTCGTGCGATAGGCAAATACTGAAAGATGACGGATTAATAGCCTGGTTGTTTTTTGCGTGTATGGCTAGATTTTTTAGTAAAGCTCGGCGGAAGGATTTATACAAATAGTTTCTAATCTGATTGGTAGAGCCAAGTCGCTTGCGGCGTTGCCATAGTTCGGTGAATAACTGCTGAAGAGTGTCGCCAATCAGAGCATCATCGGGGCTGAATTTGCGCCCGTAATTGTAGAGAGGCTGGAAGTAGGTTTGATAGATATGAGCAAACGCAGCTTGGTTCCCGCTTCTAAAAGCATTCCAGGTTTTGGTATCATCAATATGCAGGAACCGACTTTGCAAAATAGGTGAGATATGAAATATAGACCTTCAATACTAAGCTAGTATTGATAATATAACAAAATATTATCTAGAAAAGCGAGTTGTATTAAAAAGCCTGCCCTGGATATACCCATTATTTAGTTTAGTACTCGTATTATAAGATAGTAATATAATAATGTCGGGTTTGCGGATGAACTGCCTTTTCTAGAGAGTAGCCGTCCCTAGAGCCAGTACAGCATAGTGCCTGATGCTGAAGTTTCTGCTTATTAGTACATTCGCTATATGGCTATCGAAAATTCCTCCCGACGCACTTTTCTCCAACAGATTAGCTTTGGCTCTTCTCTGCTTCTAGCCCCTTCTCCTAATGCCTATTCATCTAGCAATTTTTCTCCTGATCTTTATCCTACGCTGGAATCTTTTCAAAATGAAGATGATGATTACCTGATAAGAATAGGGGTGCGCTTCAAAGGACTAGTACCCGATGGACTTTCTGCTGAGATGCGGATTAGGCAAGGAAAAATCCGGCGGGCTAAGTCGTACTTCATGGCAGTAGAAAAGTGGAAGCATCAGACTAATCGACTTTCTTGGCAGATGTCGGGTTTAACTGCTTATCCGTATACAATCATTTGCTGGATCACTCCAAATAGTCGAACCCCGGAATTAAGTATTCAGATTGATAAAGAAACTACCATCTCGCTGACAGAATTATTTGCTCAGCAAGGTTTAGAGTACGCTACCGACACGTTGGATGTATCAGTAGGTCTACTGGGTTCGCAAGAAATTGGTACTGTTGACCGGTCTTTCTTTAACGTTTCATCCGATAACGATAAGTTTCAGTTTGCGGTAATGGCTGATCCGCAGGGAGGCGATGCCCGGGATATGACTAACGGTAGTATTACCCGAATGAAAATTCACAATGCTTTTATAGAAAATAGTGTTTCGTTGGTTTCCCTACTGAAAAATCCGGCTTTTTGCTTAGTACTAGGCGATATTGTAGATAGCCAAGGGCAGGAGACGAATTTTGATCAGACGTTGGCATATTTCAAGCAAGCTGATGTTCCTTGGCTGTACAGTGTGGGTAACCATGAAACTAAGTATCGACTTACCTTCGGGGCTGACTACGATTTTTCAGGATTTAGTAACTACCTGGCTGCTCAGAAAAAAATCAACGGGATGGATAAGCTACTCTATTCCTTCAATCTGGGCAAGTGGCACTTCATCGTCTGGCCCGACCCACTACGGAAAAACTTTTGGGAAACACATCCCCACTACTTCGATTGGCTAGAGCAGGATTTGGAACAACACCAAGACCAGCCCACTTTCCTTTTACAGCATATCCCGGCTCACCCCATTGGGATTGACCCATTGATAAGCTACGTTGAGTCAGTGGAGGTAAAACGCACATTGTTGGATATATTGGCTAAGTACGGTAATGTAAAGTATGTGCTCAGTGGTCACGTGCATATTCCATTGATTGCATCACGCAAAACGGCAGTCACTTATCAGGGCATGAATTTGATTAACCTTCCTGCGGCTGGTTTTCGCCCCCGGGGTTTTGGGGAAGAAGACATTACTGGTGGACCAGTACAGGGTATTGCCGTAGCAAACATTGACGGTGAAGAAGCTAAGGTAGCTTTTCACACTGTGACCGATGAGATTTACGATTATCCGGCCAGCTTACAGGAGTTCTCTCCCGAGGCGTACCCACTCTGGTTGAAGCACAAATGGGAACTAGAAGCCAGTGATAAAGTTCAGAATGGTGACTTTTCGGAAGGATTGAAAAGCTGGCATCGCCGCTTTGTTTACGAGGAAAATAGAAACCCCTCTAACATCTGCGAAGTACGTAAATGGCGAAATCAATCAGCACTATACCTTTACTCGGCTAGTCGGGGTTACCGTGTGCCAGGACAAGATCGTCTTCCGCAAACTATTAATCGGATATGCCAAGCTATTTCGATAAATCCTGATCAGCGTCCAGCCTTATCATTCCAGCACCAAGTAGACAATGAAAACTCTAACTCTAATGAGTGGGTAGGAGCTTTTATTTGGATTGAGGGATTTGAAAAAGATCTAAAAAAGCTCAATCAGGTCTACGCTATTGGTAAAGCTTACGGTAATTTGCGTGATAACCACCGAGGATTAACCCCACCTACTACTAACTACTTCAGTTTACCAATCATCTCTGACGCTAAGAGCGTACAACTGAACATTGCCCAAAATTACGAAGAGAATCAAGGAAGCAACTTTTTATCTCTCAATCTAGACAGGTTAGTTGTAAACCTAGGTGTCTGGACAGCTAATGAAAAGCCCAGCCAGCGAATGGGAGTCTACTTTACTGGTTTTCGCTTGGACGAAAACCCAACTAATACTGCTTTAGTAGAAGTAAACCCTCAAAATATTTGGCGCAAGGGAATTGACCATATTGCTGGCGAGCACGTCAACGTAGAAGAACGCTACGTTCCTCCTCACCGAAGTTGAACCTAAACCTTGGTTTCGGGTCTAGAGCGATGGGCGGCGAATGAGGTAGAAAGGGTTACGAATTTTCTCATTACGCTTCTCTAAAATAAGTTGGGCAGCGGTCTCACCCATCTTCTGAAAATCAGAAGAAATTACTGCAATACCATCGTGTAGTACCTCTTTTAGTGGCGTGTCGTTATACGAAATAATGCCTACGTCTCGTCCAATCTTTAACTTGTTGTTCTTGCAGTACTTGATTACTTCTACCAAGTCATCATCTTCAATTATCAGATACAAGTTCTTAGGTCGCACCCAAGTCGGATCAAACACATTGGTGATACAGTAGTCAAAGTGATACTCGGTACAGAATCGCTTAAAGCTTGTCATCAGTTCGGGGCGGTACTGGTTTCCATCCGGAAAAATGAAGTAGAGTTTCTCATATTTGTTGAGGTCATCTAGTGCTGATACTAAAACCTGATAAGTATCTTCCTCAAAATTTTCACAAACAGCTTTATACTTTCCATTCAAGGTGTCTATGTCCTTGTCAATGAGCACTAGCTTGTTACTAGGAATCTTCTCTATAACCGCTTGGGTCTTTCCCGAAAAATCTTTGAAGCAGGGGATGATGGCGTAATAGTTAAATTTCCCTAGATTTTCTTCAATGATTCGCTCTAGTTTGGCAGTACTGTAGTGGTGTACGAATGTTTCCACAACAGCTTTTTCACCTAGAGACTCCACAAAGGCATTGACAATTTTTTTCTTGTGAGCACTAATCTTGTTAATTGCCAGCAATACTCGTAATTGTCCGGTAGGTTGAAGTGTATTTACGTAGTAACCTTTACCGGGTACTGATACTAGCACGCCTTCCTCTCGCAGTTTATTGTAGGCTTTTTCTACTGTATCTCGCGATAAATAGAAGTCTTCGCTAGTTTCGTTGATAGAGGGTATTCGCTCGCCCTGTTTAAAAATACCGTGTTCAATATCTGATTTGATCAGATTAATTACCTGGCGGTACTTAGGAATGCGGGAGTCACCGAAAATGAGTGATTCGTCGGAAGAACGCATGTTAATGTTGTATTGGTACGATTATGTTGGGTAGTAAAATACAGATTATTGATGAAAAGTCATCGTAAAACTCCTACTGTGCGTTTCAAATAGATAGTAGGAGGCAAAAAAAGCCTGAACTTAGTCAGGCTTTAGGTAATTCAATTTGCTCTCCAGCTTTACTGTAGAAGTGATATTCCATCATACCTAATGATGAGTCTTTTTCCAGATTCACCCACTTACGGTATTTAAAGAGCCAGTTTAGTCGTTTAGACATGATTCCGTGGGTAAAGTAGGCGAATAAATATGGATGCAGCGCAATGGTCAGCGATTTTTCATTTTGCTTACCCAGTAAATAATCTACATCCCGTTCGATCTGGTCGGAAATTAATATAGAAGGAGTAACTTTACCGGTGCCATTGCATGTAGGGCAAATTTCCTTGGTTACAATATTCAGCTCGGGGCGTACCCTTTGTCGGGTAATTTGCATGAGGCCAAATTTAGTAAGGGGCAGAATAGTATGCTTGGCTCGGTCACTCTTCATCACCTCGCGCATCTTCTGATAAACTGCTTTCTTATTCTCGGAACTTCGCATGTCGATGAAGTCTACGACGATGATTCCGCCCATATCACGCAGGCGAAGTTGCCGAGCAATTTCCTCTACGGCCTGTAAATTTACATTGAGAGCAGTCGCTTCCTGATCTTTTTCTGAGTTAGATTTATTACCACTGTTCACATCAACTACGTGCAGAGCTTCGGTATGCTCAATAATGAGATAGCCACCGCCCGGCACACTTACTGACTGCCCAAATAGTGATTTGAGCTGTTTCTCAATGCCATAACTTTCAAACAGTTTGGCTTTACCGTGGTAGTGCTTAACAATCTTCTCTTTTTTAGGGGCAATCGTTTTGATGTACGATTTTACCTCCGAGAAAATATCGTTATCATCGGTAACAATACTATCGAATGATTCATTTAGTACATCGCGCAACAACGAAGAGGCTCGCCCCACTTCCCCAATAATCTTTTCCCGAGGTTTGGCAGTTTGTAGCTTCTTCATACCATCTTGCCAGGTCTTCACCAGGTTTCGCAGATCACGGTCTAGCTCAGCTACCTCCTTACCGGAGGCTACTGTGCGAATAATGACACCGAAACCTTCTGGCTTGATAGAAGAAACCAAGCGACTCAGTCGCTTGCGTTCATTTTTATCGGTGATTTTTTTCGATATATTAACTACGCTCGAGAAGGGTACCAGTATGAGGTATCTTCCGGCAATAGACAACTCGCAGGACAATCGTGGCCCTTTAGTTGAGATAGGTTCCTTGACAATTTGTACCAATACAGCCTGATTCCTATTGAGTACCTGATTGATTTTTCCAAGCTTATCAATATCAGGTTCAGAATCGATCTTGCCGATTGGCTTCCCGTTACTTTTCTTCGCAAGTATACCTCGAACGTGTTTATTCAGCGTTCGGATTTGAGGACCTAAATCCAAGTAGTGCAGAAAGGCGTCTTTTTCATAGCCTACGTCGATAAACGCAGCGTTTAGACCTGGCACTACTTTCCGGACGGTTCCCAAATAGATATCACCAACGGTGAATTTGTTGGTGTCAACTTCTTGATGAAATTCTACAAGGCTCTTATCTCGTAAAAGTGCTATACGACATCCGTCTTGAGTTGAATTGATAACTAATTCATTGCTCAAGGGATTAATATTTTAAGGGTATGGTATTTTGCTATATTTTAAATTGCAGACAACAAACACATCTGCATCATTAATAGCCAAATACAAAATAGTAGTAAGAGGGTAGGCTACTACAAAAAAGTGCATTTACCTACCCAAAAAAGAGTCTTGTATTATTTTTTCTTATGACGATTTTTTCTCAGACGCTTCTTACGCTTATGCGTAGCAATTTTGTGTCGTTTTCGTTTTTTTCCACAAGGCATATTCTTAATGTTTTAGTGAAACAAATAATTTTATGTTATGATACTTCAATCTGTTAAATCTCATGAGCGATAGCACTAAACTCTAACAATTTAACACCACATTGCTCAATTAAATTCTCTCTAAATAATTATCCACATTAGCAACTATCTCGGGGTCATCGCTAATTGTTTTAATATATTCAAATTGCTTTCTTGATTTTTCGTTCTCTCCAGCTTCCAAATAACTTACTCCAAGCAAAAACTGCGCTTGCAGATTATCAGGGTTGATTTCTTTCACTTTCTCAAATCGTTCTACGGCTTTCTCATGTTGCCCTGATTGCATAGAAAGCAAACCTAAATTGTAGGTAGCTAATTCGTGGTTCTCATCCGCCTCTACTACTTCACGCAGCATCTGAATACCTTGCATCGGGTTTGACGAACCAATGTACGTCATGGCTGATTTGGTTTTCGCATCCAAGTTGTCAGGCTCAGCTTCTAACACTTTGTCAAAGTAGAAGCGCACTTTTTCGCCTAACTGCTGACCTTGTCCACTACTGAGTGCTCGCATGAAGGACTCGTAGTACATTTCTCCAGCTCTTTTCTCATCTGCTAGTGCCTCTGTCTGCTGAGCTATTACTTCTGCATAATACGCGGCACTATCATAGCGGTCAGCTCGGATGAAGAGTTCCACTAATGAACTGGCAAAGATAGTATTTTTTTCGGTATCTGTGTTGGCAAGATATAAAGCACGGAGGCTATCGGCTTCTTCCTGTACGGCGGGAGTAAGTGGGGGGAGGTGAGCGTCTTCTCCGGTTTCGGCTACTGGAGATGGTGGTTCGCTTACAGAGTCCCCATCATTATCTACTACAATTCGCGGTAAACTGAATAGAGCTACAACCGCGATGATGGCTACCCCTACTATAATCAACTGTTTTTTAGCCATAGTTTCGGAAAATCACGGGGCTTTAGAAGCCACCAGAAAGGAAAGCCGTTTAGCTAGGCTCAGTTACTTTAAGTTTCTCACTCAACTTTTCGCTGGTTTTAATCTTCTCTACAAAAACCTTGGAAGGTTTAAAGCTAGGGACGAAATGTTCTTCGATAACGATGGCGGTATTTTTAGAAATATTACGGCCAATTTTCTGCGCTCGCTTTTTATTCACAAAGCTCCCAAATCCACGTACATAAATGTTTTCACCCTCCGCCATTGAATTTTTTACTACAGTAAAGAAAGCCTCCACAGTGGTATAAACATCTGCTTTGTCAATACCTGTTTTGTCAGCAATCTGTTGAACTACTTCTGCTTTGGTCACGTTTCGTCTAGGTTTTAGTTAAGTACTGGATTTTGGAAGTTACCCCAATTTTGGGAGCGTAAATTTAAAGGTAAATCATAAATTTAAAAAAAAAGAAACAAAATATCCCTGAAGTGTATCATCTTTCCAAAGATTCTATCGCCTTATTAGCCAATCAGTTTGGAGCAGTTACTTTTTTCTGAGAAAATTATTCAGTGGTATCAGAAGCATCGTCGTGATTTACCCTGGCGGCACACAACCGATCCGTACCAAATCTGGCTTTCGGAAGTCATCTTGCAACAAACTCGAGTTGCTCAAGGGTTACCTTACTATCAAAGGTTTATAGAGGCTTTTCCTAGTGTGTACGATTTGGCAAATGCCTCTGAACAAGAAGTACTTCGGTTGTGGCAGGGGTTGGGTTACTACTCGCGGGCTCGCAACCTGCACGCCTGCGCCAAAAGTATTGTTAAGGACTACGGAGGTAAATTTCCAACAACTTACCAAGAGTTGATAAAATTGAAAGGCGTTGGTGCTTACACTGCGGCGGCTATTGCTTCGTTTGCTTTTAATGAAACTGTTCCGGTAGTAGATGGCAATGTGTACCGGGTGCTCGCCCGGGTATTTGGTATTGATGACGATATTTTATCTACTACTGGACAAAAGAGATTCCGAAAAGTTGCTGATCAGTTAGTCCCTGACGGGAAGGCTAATGTGTATAATCAGGCTATTATGGAGTTTGGAGCGTTGCAATGCACTCCGGCGAATCCAGCTTGTTTACTTTGTCCAGTAGAGGCAACCTGCTACGCTTATCAGCATGGCAAACAAAAAGAACTGCCCGTAAAAATTAAAAAAGGGAAAATTAAAGATCGCTATTTGCATTATGTGGTAGTTCAGCAAAATGAAAAACTCTTGATGAAGCAGCGTCCAGCTAAGGGTATTTGGGCAGGGTTATATGATTTTCACCTAGTAGAGGCTAGTAAATCTCAGGAATGGGATGCGTTAGATGATTCCCTTGTAAGTGAATTGGTACAGCAACAACCTGCGGTAAAAAAATCAAAAGTATATCAGCATCAGCTATCGCATCAGCGTCTGCACGTTATTTTCTACACAGTTACTGTAAATGGAAGTCTAGCACAAGAGCCTCTCGCTACTACCGGACAATTCTACTCGCAAGAAGAAGTAGAGCGACTACCGAAACCTATTTTAATTGATAATTTTTTACAAAATGAGATTCTATCTCATTAATTAATTTAGTAACTTGTTAAGAGGCAGGTTCGGTCATTACCCCAATTTTCACCAACTTTGCGAATCATTGGAACATTAAGCGGTCTTTTTAAGTAATAAAATACATATTAACACCAATTATCTATGGCTGGAGTCAATAAAGTAATATTAGTGGGCAATTTGGGGGCTGATCCGGAAATCCGTCATCTGGAAAGCGGATCTAAAGTAGCCAATATCAGCATCGCTACCTCAGAATCATATACTAATCGTAATGGCGAAAGAGTAGAGCAAACCGAATGGCACCGGGTAGAGCTGTGGGATCGTTTGGCTGATCTGTGTGAAAAATATCTAGCCAAGGGGCGCACGGTTTATATTGAAGGAAAAATTAGGACAAACGAGTATCAAGATAAGGAGGGTATTACGCGCTATGATAAGCGGATTCGTGCTACTAACATGACTTTTGTAGGTGGTCGGAATGAGGAAAATAGTGGAAATAATTACTCTCCTCCTCCAAGCAAAGCAAGTGTTCCCCAAGCATCTGAGCCGAGCGGTGCAGCACCCGCCAGCTCTACACCCGCCCCAGCAACCAGCACCGGAACTGCAGCTAACGACGAAATGGACGATCTGCCGTTCTAATTGATCACCTAAATCTAATCTGTTGGAATCTTCTTTAGACGACCCACTCCCGGAACCGCTGCTCTTTTTACTGGTTGATACTCTTACTACACCTACCCTGTTCTACGTTGGTATTGTCATACTTCTGCTGGTTCTGCTGTTTTGTTCAGCTATGATTTCTGGCTCTGAAGTAGCGTTCTTCTCCCTTTCTTCGGACGAAGTGGATACATGCCGGGATAGTCAGTCACCAGCCGATCGTCATATTACCAATTTGCTAGATCAGCCAAAAATATTGCTGGCTACTATTCTGATACTGAATAACTTAGTGAACGTAGCCATCGTAACACTCTCGACCTACGCCACTTGGCAGTACTTTGGGAAAAATACTGGAGGGAGCGTAATTGTAATACTTACTACTTCAGTAACCGTGGCCATTCTGTTTTTCGGTGAGATTCTGCCTAAGCAGTATGCTGTTCACTATTCCTTGATTTTTGCCAAACGTACGGCAGGTACCTTAAATATTGCTGCCCGTTTTTTCAAACCCCTATCCATTGCATTGATGTCGTTTAGCAATTTGGTAGAAAAACGGCTGGACAGAAAGGGCTATCAGGTTTCGGTAGATGAACTGAACCAGGCACTAGAAATTACTACTCGTAATGATAAGAATGCCACTGAAGAAGAGAAGGGGATTTTAAAAGGAATTGTAAACTTTGGTACGCTTTCCGTAAAGCAGGTGATGCGTTCTCGTATTGATATTACCGCAATTGATATTGAGCTTGATTTTCACGAGCTGATGGATATTATCAACAAAACGGGCTACTCCCGTTTACCCGTTTATCGGGAAACAGTTGATAGTATTGAGGGAATTCTGTATGTAAAAGACTTGCTTCCTCACCTCGATCAGGAAGATACATTCACTTGGCAAAGTCTATTACATAAAGGTTTTTTTGTTCCGGAGAGTAAGAAAATAGATTCTCTACTGAAAGATTTTCAGGACAAGCGCGTACATATGGCTATTGTCGTCGATGAATATGGCGGCACTTCGGGACTCATCACTCTAGAAGATATTATTGAAGAAATTGTAGGGGAGATCAACGACGAGTTTGATGAAAATGATATTCACTACAATAAGCTAGATGAGAATACTTTTGTATTTGAGGGGAAAACTTCACTGAACGACTTTTGTAAAGTTCTGGACGAAGATATTTCCTTGTTTGAAAGTGTGAAGGGGGAAAGTGAATCGTTGGGCGGGTTGCTCTTAGAAATTCACGCCAAACTGCCCCGAGCCGGGGAAAAAATTCAGTACGATAAGTATGTGTTTACTGTAGTAGCGGTTGACAATAAGCGTATCAAACGGATTCGGGTGTTACGACAGTACCCGAATAAAGTGACCCAATCCCAGGAAAAAATAAATTCATCGGTTAATCGCTAGTATGGAATTACATTACCGCACTTTGGGCAAGGGTCAGCCCGTCATAATTTTGCACGGTATTTTCGGTACTTCTGACAACTGGCAAACTTTTGGTAAGCAGCTTGCGGGAAATTATCAGGTTTTTCTGGTTGACCAACGTAACCACGGTTTATCTCCCCACAGTGATACGTTTGATTATCCGACGATGGCCGCTGATTTGCACCAATTTATTCAGCAACATCAGTTAGAAAACCCGGTCATTATTGGGCATTCAATGGGGGGAAAGGTGGCTATGTTCTATGCGGTATCTCATCCTGAAGAACTTGATAAATTAGTGGTGGTAGATATTGCGCCCCGAAATTACCCTATTCATCATCAGCATATTTTAGATGCTATGAGTGGAGTAGGTTTAGCGTCAGCCACTAGCCGAAAGGATATTGAGGAACAGCTAAAGCCCTACTTGCCTGATTTTGGGGTACGGCAGTTCATTATGAAAAACCTGAAGCGGGAAGATGATAACTCCTTTTCTTGGAAACTGAACCTTTCGGCTATTAAGGAAAATATTGCCAATGTAGGCTTAGCAGTAGATAATGATGCTAAAGTAGATAGATCAACGCTGTTTGTGCGAGGAGAAAATTCTGATTATATCGGTTCTGAAGACGAAGAATTAATTCGACAAATTTTTCCTCTGGCTCAAATAGTCACCATAGAAAATGCCGGACACTGGGTACACGCTGAACAGCCCAAAGCACTGTATGAAGTATTGCTGAAATTTTTATCTAACTGAGAAATCATCTCTAGCTTAATCGCCGAAATAGATAAATGATCAGAGAAACAATTACACTCAATAGAATACTAGTTGCTAAGGGAAAGTAGAAGGTGAAATTCTCTCGCTCAATACTAATATCGCCGGGAAGCCTTCCAATCAAAGGAATTCGGTCGGAGAAATACACCATTAATCCTACAAACACAATTGTTATTCCCACAATGATTAGTAAAAGCCCCATATTCTTTCGTTGACTTTTCATCGCCTATGCCTGACGCTTCATCAAAAGGTACTATCTATTTAATTCCCACGGTAATTGCCCCCGATACTCAGTCGCAAGTTTTAGCACCGCAAGTTCGGGAAATTGCGAACCGAATTAGTTATTTTTTAGTAGAGAATGTGCGTACTGCTCGTCGCTTTTTAAGTTCTATGTCTATTCAAACACCCATTAGTGAGCTTCAGTTTGAGTTACTTACCAAGAAAACTTCTTCGGATACATTACCTCACTTAATGAAGCCTGCTTTAGTCGGACAAGATATTGGTATTATGTCTGAGGCTGGTTGTCCGGGAGTAGCTGACCCAGGGGCTAGGGCAGTCGCTTATGCTCATCAGCAAAGCTTTCGCGTGGTTCCGCTGGTAGGACCATCTTCAATCTTACTTGCCCTCATGGCATCGGGCTTTAGCGGGCAATCTTTTGCGTTTCATGGCTATCTACCCATAGATAGAGAAAAGCGAAGGCAGGCTATTAAAAGGTTAGAAAAACAGTCAAAACAATATAATCAGACTCAGATTTTTATGGAAACTCCGTACCGTAATAACCAATTACTAGCGGATGTTATTAAATGCTGTCAGCCTAAAACCTTAATCTGTGTAGCTAGAAATATCAGTGGTTCAGATGAATACATTAAAACCCAGCCCGTTTGTATCTGGCAAAAAAACTTACCTGATTTACACAAAGTACCAACGGTGTTTTTGTTATATGCGGCTAAATAAGGTGTATGGTGCTCAATTATTATAATTATCCCTGAACACAATATTAAGTTTGAGTTTTTCTGCATTTCATTAACTTTGCCCAACTAAATCTTATCGTGAGATTATCATTGTAATTCAACTAAAATGTTGAATTACGACTATTTTCATACTATCAATTATTTCATTTTCAACTAACGTTCTATGCCATATTTGTTCACGTCCGAATCAGTCTCTGAAGGACACCCTGATAAAGTTGCCGATCAAATTTCTGATGCCATTCTGGATGCCATGCTTACGCAGGATCCTAATTCCCGCGTAGCTTGCGAAACATTCGTAACCACCGGGTTAGTAGTAGTAGGCGGAGAGGTAACAACTACTGCATACGTAGAAATCCCAGATATTGTACGTAAAACCATTCAGAAAATTGGCTATACCAAAGGCAATTATATGTTTGATGCCGAGTCTTGTGGTGTAGTAGTTACCCTGCACAGCCAGTCACCTGATATTGCCCGCGGGGTGGATGAAAGTGAGAATAAAGAGCAAGGAGCTGGTGACCAAGGAATGATGTTTGGCTACGCCAACAAAGAAACTCCCGAATATATGCCGATGGCGTTGGCTTTTTCTCACCGCTTGGTACAAGAACTAGCCCGCATTCGCCACGAGCAACCTGAGCTGATTCCTTACCTTCGGCCCGATGCCAAAGCTCAGGTTACTATAGAATACGATGACAATAAGCAGCCGACCCGGGTACATACGGTAGTGGTTTCTACGCAACACGACGACTTTGTTCAGCCGGAAAATGATAGTTCTCAAGCTAAAGATGAAGCTGAGAAACAAATGCTAGCTCGTATTCGTGAGGATGTAATTGCTCACGTAGTAAAGAAGGTGATTCCGGAGGACTTACTGCAAGACACTATTTATCATATCAATCCTACTGGAAACTTTGTGATTGGTGGGCCTCATGGCGATGCGGGATTGACTGGAAGAAAAATTATTGTCGACACCTACGGAGGACGTGGGGCGCACGGTGGTGGTGCTTTTTCTGGTAAAGATTCCAGTAAGGTTGACCGAAGTGCAGCTTATGCAGCCCGACACATTGCTAAAAACCTGGTAGCCGCTGGAGTAGCTGATGAGATGTTGGTACAGGTAGCTTACGCAATTGGGGTGGCCGATCCAGTATCGTTATTAGTAGATACTTACGGAACCGCGCACGTAGAGAAAACCGATGCCGAGATTGCCGAAATTACCCGGTCACTGTTTGATATGCGGCCTAAGGCAATTGTTGAGCGTTTTGGTCTGAAACAACCTATTTTCTCTCCTACGGCTGCCTATGGTCATATGGGACGGGAAGCTTACGAAGGTGAAGTAGATATTGAGATGATTGAATTGCAGCAAGAAGGTAACGTAAACCGCACAGTAAACACCAAGGTGAAGAAAACAGTAAATTTCTTCGGTTGGGAAAAATTAGATTATGTAGATAAGATTAAAGACTCTTTTGGGCTGTAATAATTACTCTTCTTCTTTTGAAAGTAAAAAGGATTCGGAGTCTCCGAATCCTTTTTTCGTTAGCCCGTTAGTGGGATGATTGCTTTTCTTTATATTTTCTTAATTGTCTGCGTAAAGCATCTACCGCCTGATCAGTAGCGGCTTCGAAGGACTCACTCTGCTCTTTAGCAAAAAGCTGATTCCCCGGAATATTGAGTTTGATTTCTACAATCTTATTATCAATAGCCTCACCGTTCTCAAGTTTTAAGAACACTTCCCCATCTACAATACGTTCGTAAATTGCTTCTAGCTTATCAACTTTTCGCTGGATAAAATCAAGTAGTTGGGGAGTGGCATTAACATGGACAGCATTCATCTGTAGCTTCATATCAAATTTAGGTTAAGTGTAAAATCATTCTATATATGCAACTGTTTTTCAAACGGAAAGATGCGGCAATCCTGAATTTATAGAAAATTACGCTTTCGGGTGGGCCTGTTTAAATATTTTCTTCAATTGCTCAGTGGAATTGTGAGTGTATACCTGAGTGGCCGCCAGAGTAGCATGACCGAGCAAATCCTTGATAGCATGTAAATCAGCACCGTTATCAAGTAAGTGAGTAGCAAAGGTATGTCGCATTACGTGTGGACTACGCTTATCAATAGTTGTATATTGATCCAGGTATTTTCGCACAGTGCGGTAGACCATCATTGGGTACAGTTGGTCTCCTTTATTCGTAACCAGCAGATAGTGATGAAAATTATCTCCTTTAAAAAAGGTGTTCTTCATATCTAAGTAGCGTTTAATTAATTCTGCTAGGCTTTTTGGGAATGGAATAATCCGCTCTTTAGCTCCCTTTCCTCGTACTTTCAGCGTGGCATCCGATAAATTTACTAGGTCAGTTTCTAGATTAATAAGTTCTGAAAGGCGAATACCTGCCCCGTAGAAGAGCTCTAAAATCAGACGATCGCGGTATCCCGGAAAATCTTTGGTAAATGTACATTGGTCTAGCAGTTCAAACAAGTCATTGTTCTGCACAAAGTGGGGTAGGGGATAATTAGCCTTTAGAGCTTTTACCTTGTGGGTAGGATTTTGCTTAATATACTCCCGTTGCTGTAAAAATTTGTAATATGATCGTAGAGTACTCACCTTTCGATTAATTGACCGAGCCGTATTTTGCTTATTAGCTAAATCAACAATCCACGCTCGGATTTCCTGATGATCCGCTTTTTCGGTGGGCAAACCCGGAGCGTGATGTTTTAGAAAAGCATGAAATTGCAGCAAGTCAGTATGATAAGAAGTAATGGTGTGAGGACTCGCTCGCTTTTCGTAAGTCAGAAATTTGATAAATGTATCAATCATAAAAAAAGGGCTAATGCCCTGAATATAAGAAAAAAATAGGAAGAGATTTTCCTTCTAACTATTTTCTTTAGATTGCATACGTTGGCGGTACGCTGCCTTAATACGCTCAGTACGGCGAGCTACTGAAGGTTTTTCGTAGTGAGTGCGTGAGCGTAATTCACGAAGAGTGCCAGTTTTCTCAAATTTTTTCTTGAAGCGCTTCAGTGCACGATCAATTGATTCGTTTTCTTTTACGTTTACTGTAATCATAAAATATTTTTTTATTTTTGCTATTCCTAAAAATAAGTCTGCGAATTTACTAAATGATTCTAAGGTGGGCAACATTTTTGTGCTAAACCACCCTAGAATCTGGCTCTTAACATCGCTACCGAGGAGAAGGTTCTCAGCAGTCGCTTCATCTTGACCTATTCTTGTTTTTATTTAATATAAATTATTAGAATAATATAATTTTAATACATTTGTAATATATTTGTCTTATACTATATTTGTTCACAAATTAAATTTTAAAAAATTATGAAGTTAGCAGTAGTAGGAACAGGCTACGTCGGCCTAGTTACTGGAACATGCTTTGCAGAAACTGGAAATACTGTAACCTGTGTAGATATTGACGAAAGAAAAGTCGCCAAACTTAGAAATGGCGAAATTCCAATCTACGAACCAGGTTTAGATGCTCTTTTCGATCGAAATATTAAACAGGGACGTCTTCACTTTACTACTGATCTTAAAGAAGGTATTGAAGGAGCTAAAATTATTTTTTTAGCATTACCTACCCCTCCCGGTGAAGATGGTTCGGCTGACCTACAGTATGTACTGAAAGTTGCAGGTGATCTGGGGCCAATTTTAGAAGATTATACAGTGATTGTAGATAAGAGTACTGTACCGGTGGGCACTGCCGAAAAAGTACGGGCAAAAATTGCTGAGCATGCTAAAGTTGATTTTAGTGTAGTATCTAACCCTGAATTCTTGCGAGAAGGAGTAGCCGTAGAAGACTTTATGAAGCCCGACCGGGTGGTGGTAGGAACTAGCTCGCCTAAAGCTCAAGAGATTATGGATAAGCTGTATGCACCAATGGTACGGCAAGGTAACCCAGTAATTTTTATGGATGAAGCTTCAGCTGAGCTCACCAAGTATGCGGCTAACTCATTCTTAGCGACCAAGATCACTTTCATGAATGAAATTGCCAACCTCTGCGAGCTACTAGGAGCTGATGTGGATATGGTTCGTAAAGGTATTGGTACGGATACTCGAATTGGTAAGCGTTTCTTGTTTGCGGGTATTGGCTACGGCGGAAGCTGTTTCCCTAAAGATGTACAGGCATTGGCCAAGTCAGCTAATGATGCTGAGTACGATTTCAAAATCTTGAAGTCAGTAATGGATATTAATAAGGGGCAGAAGACCCGACTAATTGATAAAGCTAAGCAGCACTACGGTAGTGATTTAAGTGGGAAGACCTTTGCTGTTTGGGGGTTAGCTTTCAAACCTTACACTGATGATATTCGGGAAGCCCCTGCTTTGTACAATATTAAGGAGTTAGTAGCGGCTGGTGCCAAAGTAAAAGCTTATGATCCTGAAGCGATGAAAAATGTTCGTGAGATTGTAGGCGATGATATAGAATACTGCGTAGATGAGTATCATGCTGCTGAAGAAGCCGACGCAATTTTTATTATGACGGAGTGGCCTATCTTCCGAACTCCAGATTTTGAAAAACTTTCGTCAATTCTCAAAGGAAAGATTATCTTTGACGGTAGAAACTTATACGAGCCTGAAGCAATGAAAGAATTAGGCTTCGTCTATTATAGTATCGGAAGAAAAGATATTCATGAGTAAACAACGCGTGTTAATTACAGGGGGAGCCGGGTTTCTTGGCTCCCATCTTTGTGAACGTTTTCTGAAAGAAGGTTACTACGTCATTGCGATGGATAACCTGATTACCGGAAACATAAAAAATATTGAACACTTAATGCATCGCTCTGATTTTGAATACTATCACAGCGATGTTTCTAATTATGTGCATGTCTCAGGTGACCTAGACTACATTTTGCACTTTGCCTCTCCAGCCAGTCCGATCGATTACCTGCAAATGCCTATCCAGACTCTAAAGGTAGGCTCACTAGGTACGCATAACTGTTTGGGACTGGCTCGAGCCAAAAATGCCCGAATCTTGGTAGCTTCCACCTCGGAGGTGTACGGAGATCCCAATATCCACCCTCAGCCCGAAACCTACTGGGGCAACGTAAACCCGATTGGTCCACGAGGCGTATATGACGAGGCCAAACGATTTCAGGAAGCCATCACGATGGCTTACCATACCTACCATAAGCTGGAAACCCGCATTATCCGTATTTTTAACACCTACGGACCCCGGATGCGTTTGAATGATGGGCGAGCTTTACCAGCATTTCTGGGACAAGCCCTACGAGGGCAAGATATCACTGTGTTTGGTGATGGTTCTCAAACCCGCTCTTTCTGTTACGTAGATGATCTGGTAGAAGGTATTTACCGCTTGCTGCTGAGTGACTATCCTCATCCAGTTAATATTGGTAACCCCGATGAGATCAGCATCAGGGATTTTGCGGAGGAAATTATCAAGCTAACGGGTACTGATCAGAAAATTGTTTATAAACCACTACCTAAGGACGACCCTATGCAGCGCAAGCCCGACATTTCCCGTGCTAAAGAAATATTGGGTTGGGAGCCTAAAGTGTCTCGAGCTGAAGGACTAAAGATTACTTACGAGTATTATAAAGATCGGGCGTAGCAGGAGACGACCATTAGTAGCTAAACTAGCTGCTTACGATACATTTGAATAGTGTTTTCCAATCCATAGTAGAGTGCATCGCAGATCAGAGCATGACCGATAGAAACTTCATCAAGAAAAGGAATTCGTTCTTTTAAGTAGGCTAGGTTTTTCAGATCAAGGTCGTGCCCAGCGTTAATACCTAAATTTAACTTCTGGGCTCTATTAGCAGCACTTACGTAAGCGGCAACTGCTTTTTCTCGATCTTCGGAATAATGACTAGCGTAAGGCTCGGTGTAAAGCTCAATCCGGTCAGTACCTACTAAAGATGCGCCTTCAACCGTAGTTACATCAGGATCAACAAAAATAGAGGTTCGTACTCCCCACTCCTTGATTTGAGTGATGATCTCTTTCAAAAGAATTGCCTGTGCCACAGTATCCCAGCCTGCATTAGAAGTAAGGACTTCTGGTGGGTCAGGTACCAAAGTGGCTTGAGCTGGACGAACTTCTTCAATAATTTTCATATAGCGATCATCCGGATATCCCTCAATGTTGAACTCAGTCGTCACCACGTCTTTAAGCTGCATCACATCATCGTAACGAATATGCCGCTCATCAGGGCGAGGGTGTACCGTAATACCTTGAGCGCCAAAACGCTCCGCATCTTTAGCTACTTGTACTACGTTGGGGTTGCTTCCCCCCCGGGCGTTACGCAACGTGGCAATTTTATTGATGTTTACGCTTAACTTCGTCATTACTCCAAATTTATGTATACTTGAAATTAATAATGGCTAATGAATAGTGAATGCGGTCGCCGTGCGGATGATTAATGTCAGTGCTTTGTGATATAAACATTCCTACTAATCATTGTTCATTCATCATTAAAATAAGCAGCCAATATCTGTAACTTTATCAACTTAGCAAAAGATATGAGTCTTAAACAACGAGTAGAAGCCGATCTGAAAGAAGCAATGCGAGCTAAAGATCAAGATAAACTACGTGCCCTGCGAGGGATTAAATCTATGATTCTTTTGGCCGAAACAGAGAAAGGAGCAGGTGATGAACTGACTGAAGCTGCTGAGATACAACTACTTACCAAGGCGGCTAAACAACGAAAGGAATCGTTAGAAACATTTGAGCAACAGGGGCGAGATGATTTGGCGGCAAAAGAACGGTCTGAACTGGATGTAATAAGCCGTTACTTACCTCAACCTCTGAGTGAAGAAGAAATCAGAGATGCAATTGAGAAGATTATTCAGGAAGAAGGCGCTTCAGGAATGAAAGATATGGGAAAAGTAATGGGGCGAGCTTCTCAAGAGCTGGCTGGTCGGGCTGATGGAAAAACGATGTCGACGATTACCCGTCAGCTTCTAAACCAGTAATTGTGACGATCTGGGATTGGGTACTAATTGTCATTCTTTTCCTGGGGGCGTACCGAGGATATAAAAAGGGAATTTTACTAGAGGTAATTGCTGTTGTCGGTTTTGTAGTGGCAATCATTGCTGCTTTGCATTTATTACCTCAGTCTACTGCCTGGCTTACTGAACGATTTGGCTCGGAGAGCAACTTGCTACCTATTTTAGCTTTTTTGCTTACGGTTATCGTAATCGTGGTAGCAGTTACTATGATGGGACGGTTACTTAAAAGTGTTATTCGTCTCACTCCACTGGGGTTTGCCGATGAGATATTAGGAGCAGCGTTAGGGGCAGTAAAATGGGCATTTGTGCTTAGTTTGCTTCTGGCGGCACTGGATTGGGCTGAAATTGAGATAGAATCACTACATAATGGTCAGGTTTACGGATTATTACGTCCGGTTTCTTCAATAGTCATTGATCAAATCATTTTATGGTTTCCGGCAATAGAGGAAATCGTGAAAACTATTGACAACTTTTTCAAGCAAAAATAGTCTTAATCATTACATTAGCTCATAAAAAAAATATTGATAAATATATTGGATTAAACTTTGTACTTATCAAGTAGCAACGATCATTAATTTATGGAGTACCAGATACACGAAAAAAATGGATATCGTTACGTAGATGAGGGTGAGGGTGAGGGTGAGGTTATGTTACTGTTACATGGATTGTTCGGTGCACTTAGCAACTGGGGAAGAGTAGTAGAATACTTCAAGCAACAGTATCGCGTTCTAATTCCGATGTTACCTGTTTATGAAATGCCGGTTCGCAAGGCGGGGTTGGATGGTCTGTATAAGTTTACTGAAAAATTTGTTGCAGAGATGGGGCTTAGTGATATGACTGTAATCGGAAACTCACTGGGAGGGCATGTTGGGCTTATCTTCACTATTGCCAATCAGCACTTAGTGAAGCGGTTGATACTCACGGGTAGTTCGGGTTTGTTTGAGAACTCTATGGGGGGATCTTTTCCCAAGCGGGGTAATTACGAATATATCAAAGAACGAGTAGAGTACACTTTCTACGATCCATCTGTAATCAGCAAAGAATACATTGACGAGATATTTGAGACAGTAAGTAGTATTCCTAAGTGCATGTCTATTGTGCAAATTGCCAAATCTGCCCAACGACACAATATGGCTGATGAACTTCATCTCATAAAAGTACCCACCCTACTTGTTTGGGGTTTGAATGATACAATTACCCCGCCCGTAGTAGCCCACGATTTTAATCGACTAATACCTAATTCTACCTTACGTTTTATTGATGAATGCTGCCACGCCCCCATGATGGAGCAGCCAGAAAAATTCAATGATGTTTTAGCTGAATTTTTAGAAGAACCTTCTTTAGTATGAATGCCCTCAATTTTGTCAATTCGCTGATACCAGTACTTAAGCCGGAAGATAATATCGCTAAAGCTACTGCTTTGTTAGATGATTTAAACCTTGATCAATTGCCTGTAGTGTACCAAGGACAATTTCACGGATTTATCAGCAGTGATATGCTGTTTGATGATTTGTTTGACCACTCCAGTGTTGGTGAATACGCATTGGATCCGAACAAAGGTGTCGTATATGCTAATCAGCATTTTTACGAAGTAGTAAAAGCCTTTTCTGATAGTGATTCTACATTATTGGCTATTGTAGATGAAAATCAAGAATACTTGGGGGCATTTCAGGCTCGTGATTTACTGAAAGCCTTCGCTCAGACTACTGCAGTGCAAGCGTCTGGTAGTGTTATTGAGATATCAAGTAAGCTAATTGACTACTCGCTGGCTGAAATTACCCGGCTAATTGAGGCCGATGGAGTTAAGGTTTTGGGTTGCTTTCTGCAAAATGACTTAGAAGACCCCAACATAATTAGAGTTACTCTGAAGCTGGACCGTAAAGACGCCTCCCGGACAGTAGCAACCCTTGAGCGATTTAGTTACAAAGTTGTTTCTTTATTTCAAGAAGCTTCGGTAGCTTCGTATGAAAAGGAGCGTCTGGATGCCTTACTACGCTACTTAGATATCTAAACTACTATGAATGAGGTTTGCGATTCACGGGAGAAAGATTAATGAAAGTAGCTTAAACTGCATTAAGTACGTACTAACTGAACTTGATCGGCAGCAAGCCTCTATAATCATTTCCGATACTTTGCTCGCTCACCTGAACGATGCATCAATTAGTTATCCGGCAGAATTAGTATATTCTTCTCAAACTGGTGTACCCGACGTAGATTTCGTAATTAGCATTGGTGGTGATGGTACCTTACTGGAAACAGTAACTCACATTCGGAAAAAAGAAATACCTATCTTGGGTATCAATGTGGGAAGATTAGGCTTTCTGGCCACTGTTTCTCAAGACCAGATTACGAATGCAGTGAATGCCCTATTCAAAAACCAGTATTCGTATGACCACCGAGCTTTAGTGGAAGTTAATGGGACGGATGGAGTGCCTACAGAGCTCAACTTTGCCCTGAATGAACTGACTGTCATTAAGAAAGATACGTCTACCATGATTGTAGCCCACACCTATCTGGATGACCGTTATCTTAATTCCTATTGGGCCGATGGATTGATTATTTCTACTCCTACTGGCTCCACTGGGTATTCGCTAAGTTGTGGTGGGCCAGTAGTGTCTCCTCAGTCTAGTAATTTGATAATTACTCCAATTAGCCCTCATAACCTTACAGTCCGTCCACTGGTTGTATCCGATCAAAGTCAAATATCCATTCAGGTAGAGAGTCGTAGTGATAGTTATTTGATTGCTCTTGACTCCCGGTCTTATGGCATATCAAGTGAATCCCCTTTTCAGATACGGAAGGCTCCTTTTCACGTGAAATTAGTCAAGTTTGAGGGAGATGACTTTTTGGAAACATTACGGCAAAAGCTAAATTGGGGACTCGATGTAAGAAATTAGGTTTTAATTAGTTGCTTCACGGCGTAAAACCCACTAAAATTGCCTTGACTCTTCATTCCTTATTTCTATTTTTATGTCGACTATTCAGATTCCTACTCGATTAGTTACTGCTCTGGGCTTTTTGCTCATCTTTTTGATGATCAATCCTATAGATAGTGACGCGCAAAATCGCCGAAGAAAGCGGACCTACCGGAACCAAAATAGCCGGGTTTCTCAGTTCTCAGGCAAGCGGCTATCTTTTGCTAATGCTAAGCAGTACATCACCTTGGAGGTCTCAGCTAATGCTCTCAATTACTTCGGTGATATTGCGCCACGATCAAGTTTTGCTAGCACTGATATTTCGTTTACCCGCCCTGGTTTTGGTGTATCTTCCAGTATACGACTAGGGCAATCCATATCAACCCGATTAGGGTTTATGTGGGGTAGAATCAGCAGCAGCGATTTTGAGGTGGCTAGTCCTGATAATAGAAATGATATTTATCGTTATGCTCGGAATTTGCAGTTCCGTAATAATATTAAAGACCTTTCTTTGATGTTGGTATACGACATTTTTCCTAATCCTTATACCGTTACACTACGCCAATCGTTCACCCCTTACATTTTTGCGGGTATATCAGTATTTCATCATAGCCCTCGAGGATTAGTACCCTCAACAGCTATATTGTCGCCTAACGACACTCTTTCTGCGGAGCAAATACCTCAGTCGGGTGAATGGGTAGCTCTTAAGCCTTTACGAACCGAAGGAAACAATTATTCTAATTTTTCTTTTAGTATACCTGCCGGAGCTGGGGTGCGATTTCGCCTGAACCAACTGATGGATCTTGAAGCTGAGGTAAGCTACCGATTTTCTTTTACTGATTACTTGGATGATGTAAGTACCGAATATGTTGATAAAGGAACTTTAGGAAGTGATTTGGCGAAAATTATGTCAGATCGTTCTCTAGAACCAGTAGATGTGGTTTCTGGGGACTCTCGACAAGATTTTTTTACAGATAATAGCTTGTTGAATACCAACTCAGCTACTTATACTGGAGCTGATGGGGTAGAGTATATCCATTTGCCAGGCTATGGTCAGGCAGGTGCCCAGCGAGGTAGTTCTAACGATAATGATGTTTTTCTTACTACTACTGTTCGTTTAGTTATCATGCTAGGACGAAGCCCTCTGGCTAATTCTGGGTTCCGGCCGCGTTAAATTTGACTTTTAACTCTTTTTCCTAAAATTTGTACTTTAAGTATACCAAACTTCTCTGTCTGGCAGTTATAGTTAGGGTGGATAAATCTGCCGTAAGCTTAAGGTATGAAGCAAGTTAGTGTTATCTTCTTTTTATTATTGGGTTTTTGCCTCTCAGCACATACGTTGCAAGCGCAACAAAACGAGGTAGGAGTTGGCATTGGTGGAACAAACTACACTGGTGATGTGGTACGGGCATTTGGAGTAAGGCATACTCGCCCGGGTGGCTTCCTACTATACCGACGAAATTTTACTGACTACTTAAGCGTACGGGGTAATTTTATGTTCGGTGGGCTAGCCGGATCCGATAACCCTCCTTTTGATGCGTTGGCTCAGCAGCGTGATACGGCTTTTAGTACTACCGTAGCTGAATTAACCGCCATAGTTGAGTACCACTTTCTTGATTATAAGAAGAATATTAATCTGCTACGTTGGTCGCCATACTTCTTTATTGGTGCTGGTGTTTCATATTTTGGGGCACCTGCTGCCGAAACACCCTCGCATAGTCGCATTCAACCTGTAGTTCCAGTAGGGTTGGGCTTTAAGTACATTCTCTCACCAGAATTCTCGCTCTCGGCAGAAGCGGGTATCCGTAAAACATTTTTTGACTATATTGATAATGTATCAGATAGCGACTTAGTCGCGAAAAATTACGAGTACGGTAATCGGTATGACAATGACTGGTACTACTTCATTGGAGTATCATTAAGTTATACTTTCTGGACGATTCCCTGTCCGTATCTGTTCAGTCACTAGGTTTCTCAAGCAAAAAATCTAATGCTGTTTTAGCGTTGGCTTTGTACGTTAGATTATACTATTTGAACTTATCGTTTAATGAGGCGGTAGAGAAAAAGCAACAGTACTGACCCACCAGTTGCCACTAGTATTGTGACTAGATTAAAACCTCCAGAAGAGATGCCCAGTAGGTTTTGAGCCAAATAGCCTCCCACCAAAGCACCACCAATACCAATTAAAATAGTAACGATAAAACCACCTGGGTCTTTACCAGGCATAAGAAATTTACCTAGGGCACCGGCAATAAGTCCTACGACGATCCATGCAAGAATACTCATAATTGTAACAGTTAGGTTCAGTTAGACATAAAAATGATTTTGGAATAGTAATATCAAAAAGATTGGATATCTATGATGTCAAAACATGCCTGTAATTCATCAGATAGCGTTATCAGCTAATTCATACTGATTGCTGCCCCTTTCTTTAGTGTAGTTAAGTACTCTACTAACGATACAAGGTCATCTTGGCTCATGCTACGCTCCAGATTGTCAAACATGAGTGATTGTTCCATTTCTTCTATTGAGGCAATCTGATCACGAGCGTGGGTTTCGGTACGTCCTCCGTACATCCGTAGCTGTATTTCATCTTCCGTTTTACTCAAAATATATCCCGTTACTTGGCTATCGTCGTTGAGTTTAATAGTATAGCCCTCGTAACCAAAGCTAATTCCCTTGCTAGGCTCAAGGATAGCGATGTACATACCATCTTTCCCCAATTTATCACCTATTTCGGATAGTGCTGGGCCATAATCTATTCCTTGGTTACCGACTACATGGCAGTTCTGACAATACTGAGCAAATACGGTTTTACCGTGATCTACGTTGCCCTGCATAGTTACAAGTTCTTTGATAGGCGGTAGGTCAGAGGCCTCCTGGTCTATACCAAGCAGAAGCGCACCCTCTTCATAAATAGAGTTTCGCATAGCCATAGAGAATACTTTGGCTGCCGTAGAGTCTAAATCAGCGTGTAGGTCGCCATTGCGAACCATATTCAGTAAGCGATTTTCCCCGCCCCAGCTACCTGCAAATGCCATTACGGCTTCTTTTCTCAAATCAATAGGTTGCTCTTGGCTAGTGATTATTTGTTGAAGTAAGCCAATAGACTGATCGTTATTCACCCGCTTCAGTGCCTGAATAATAGACAAACGCTCTTCCGTACTTCCTTCTTTCAGCATATCTAACATCATTACTTCGCCCTCAAAGTCGAGCAGTAGCTTAGCTGCTTCTACGCCTACTGATTCTTCCGATTTTTCCATCGCCAGGGCAAGCAAAGCAGGTTGATATTCTTTTAGCTCGTAGCGTTTTACCAGTTCAACATAGGTTTCGCTTCCTTGTAATTTATCCAGTGAAGTTTGGAGAGCAGTTTTTAGTTGAGGCGAACGCTTCACTCGCTCGGTATCAATATGGTTGAGGGCCAAAATCGTAATTTCCTCTTGGTTAGGATGTTGCTGCACCGCCAGACTAGCCAAAACATCTTGCTTAGAATCGTCTTGCTGAAAGTCAAACGCCCGGAAGTAGCGTAAACGGTCAGGATATGTATTAGCTTCTGATTCCTGAATCAGTTCTGCTAGAAGCGGGATCGTTTTTTTGCTCCGCATTCGCCAGACAATATCACGGCCTACGGGAGTGTCCCAATCGTCACCCACCTTATTTATCCAAGCTTGGAAGCGAGATTCCGCGTGTAAATCAGCCCCAATGCCCAGCGCTTCTAAGTACCAGCGGTCTTTGCCATCGTGCTGCGTAGCCAGGGTTGCCCATACTTCATCAGCTTCGGAAGAATCCAGATAGCGTAGAGCCAGAGCTACTTCTCGACGCACTTGAGGCGATTCATCTTGAGCCATCTGCTGCAAAATCGGGATCATATCGCGATTCTGCTGGCGAACCATCCGGATTCCAGCAATCCGTAGATCGGGGTTCTCACTTTGTAGAGCCTGGTTAGCGTACTGTTCACCTTTGCCTTCTACTTTGGAAAGTAACCACAAGGCTCGAGCTTGCAAACGAGGGTTTTCCGATTGAGTAAGTTCCGTTAGTTCGACCTCAGCCTCATCGCCCATTTCGTGTAGCTTTTGCCAGGATAAATAGCGAACCGATAAATTAGGGTTCTGCAGGCCTTCAATAGCTCCATCGATGGAAGACAGGTCAATTTTAGGAACTGAGTATTTTTTATTGGGAGCAAGACGATAGATTCTTCCTTGTTGCAAGTCACCTACTTGGTGCCCGCCTACTCCGGGATCGTACCAGTCGGCAACGAAGAGTGAACCGTCGGGAGCTATGCAAACATCAGCCGGACGAAACCACTGATCCTTTCCTTTCACAATATTATCGATGGAAGCCGAATAACCTGCACCATCGGTCTTTACCGGATAAGCGCGAATTACATTAGGTCCAGCATCCGCATGAATCACTTGATTATGAAAGCGTTCGGGTAACAGATCACCTTCGTAGACTAGAATTCCAGTGGGCGAACCTGCTCCGGTTTGTAACAAGTTAGGTACTACTCCCGGGTCGTTCAGGTGCCAGTGGCGTTTAGGAATTTCATCGTGCATACCAGTGCGATAGGTACGCCAGTTTTCGCCACTCATCTCATCGCGGTAGCCGTAGTTGCCGTACTCCATTACGTAGTTAATACGAACCCCTTTATTACCATCATCATCATTATCCGATTGCCATAGCGTGCCGTATGAGTCAACCGCTACTTCATAATTGTTTCGGAAATTATGTCCTAACACTTCAAAATTACTGCCGTCTGGATCGCAGCGAAATACCATTCCCTGACGGTACGGTTCACCTTCGGCTGAAACAGGAATTCCGGCCTGTTCGGTAATAGGATTACCATCTTTATCTAGAAGTTTCTCACCAGCGTTTCCGAAATTAAAATATAATTTACCATCGGGTCCAAACACTACTGCGTGGATGGCATGATCATGCTGTTCACCACCCAACCCCGTGAACAGAATTTCTTTCTTATCAGCTCTATCATCTCCGTCGGTATCGGTTAAGATAAAAACATTTGGGCTACAAGAAACGATAGCTTGGTTATCCATCACCCAAATGCCTAGGGCAGCATTCACATCATTACCCTGGTAGAATACGGTGCTTTTATCCGCTTTCCCATCACCATTTTGGTCTTCTAAAATAAGGATGCGGTCGCCTTCTCTTTTGGTAGGGTTATCTGGATTCAAGGTTGGGCGATAATTATAGCCCTCACACACCCATACTCGTCCCCGGTGATCAATATCCATATTGGTAGGATTAACCACCATAGGTTCCACTGCAAAGAGTGTAGCCTTTAAGTCATCTGCCACTTCTAAACCAGCCAAAGCATACTCTACCGACCGCTTTTCCTCATCCGTCAACGCTTCGTAATCAATGGCGGTTTCTGGCTCAGCTGGGGTACACTGCAATAGAATTAATCCTAGTATTATCAGAATAGGTAATGAAAAGATGGTTGTTCGATACATCTTATGGTGCATTGGTTAAAATAATAGTAAGACTACCAAAATAGTACTTTTTTCACTTCTTTTAAAGTTCATTGTGCCAGCCCAATAACAAAAAGAGGCGAACTGCTACTGCAATTCGCCTCTTTTTGTCCTCTTAAAATAGTTTAGAAATACGGCCCAAAGTCTTCGTGATCGCTGAAGTCGGGCAATTCGCCCTGTATCTCTTCCAAGTTGGTAGGTGTTGTACTTAGATTCGCAGTTTCCTGATAAGGTTCTTCTAAAGGTTCACCCTCAAAATAGATGTCGCTATACTTCAGGCCATTGTACAAATTGTAATTATTTAGTGCCATACCCCTATTTTTTAGATTATACATCATACTTACTAAATCTACACTTTTTATAGATAAATCACAATATGGTGTAAGGTATCTGTTCAAGTACAATTCTAATAACTTATGTAGGGTTAACTAATGAAAAGAAGAAACCAGACACAGCCGAATTCGAAATCTTATTTTTTTGTAAATTGACCATGGCACAACGTTTTCACAACTACCTAAAATTATCCATTCGATGAACATTGCTAAATATTGCTTCTTTTTAATCTGCGCGGTGTTGTTACAAAAAGCTTACGCCCAAACTATCCAGCCTGAGTTTACTACCCAACTATTAGATACTATTGACATTGGCTACGGTCTGGCTATTGGCGACGTGAATGGTGATGAACGTCCAGATATTCTATTAGCTGACCAAAAAGAATTTGTGTGGTATCGTAATGGCGATTGGCAACGGTTTACGATTACTGAGAACTTAACGAAACGAGATAATGTATGTTTGACAGCGGCCGATATCAATCAGGATGGAAAGGTAGAAGTAGCAGTTGGCGCTCAGTGGAATCCTGGTGAAACCAAGGATGTTGCTACTTCGGGCTCAGTACACTATTTAGTTCGGTCTGCCGACCCCACTCAGCCGTGGAAACCTATTCAGCTTCACCATGAACCCACTGTACACCGGATGCATTGGATAGCAACCGAAGATGATTATCAATTAGTAGTGCTTCCTTTACATGGTCGCGGTAACAAAGGTGGGGAAGGAAAAGGGGTACAAGTACTAGCGTACCATCCACCACAAAACCCAGATCGGCCTTGGAGAACTACATTGCTAGACTCTAGTATGCATCTTACTCATAATTTTGACATCATAGAAAGCTCAGCGATGTTAGTGGCTGGGAAAGAAGGGGTAAAACGAATTAACTATCAAGATCATAGCTGGCAGATTGATCCGCTACCGAAGATCGCTCAGGGTGCTGGGGAAGTTCGGCAAGGGTTTTTAACCCAAGACAATCCATTTATAGTTACCGTAGAACCGATGCACGGCAATCAACTGGTGCTGTATCAAGGAGATGACTACAGCGAACGATCCGTACTATTTGATGATCTTAAGCAAGGGCATGCTCTAGCTTGTGCCGATCTACTGGGGCTAGGCCGCGATCAAGTGGTGGTAGGCTGGCGAGAAGATAACCATCAGGGGAAAGTAGGGATCAAGATTTTTGTTCCGGTAGATGAGGAAGGTGACGGCTGGATGCACTTTTGGATTGACGAAGACGACATGGCCTGCGAAGACCTAAAAGTAGCCGATTTAGACGAGGACGGCGATCTTGACATTATTGCTGCTGGACGAGCGACTAAAAATCTTAAAATCTACTGGAACCAGAAAGCTAGCTTGGAGCCTTAACAAAAGAAAAGCCACAGAAAGTGGATTCTATCGCTTTCATTTCACTTTTTACGGTCTGAACTTGGTGATTAATGAATGTGAAGGAAAAGGCATTGAGGGAGCTGGTTTTTAGCAGAACAATAATAGAAAAAGTGAGCTAAGGCTTATTTCCAGGTCGAAATACCGTATGAGCCTACTGATTTAGTTAAAACCAGCCTTCAGTACTGGTGTTGCTTTCTAGCTTCTCTTCCAGTTCATCGGGAAGCTCAGGAAAGAAATCGACTCCAGTGTAAGCTTCTATATTGTCAATAGACTCAGCAAAAGCTCGAGGTGACTCAGAGGCATTTTCGTTGGGCAATAGAAAAGCAATGGCTTTCACTTCAGGCTCTTGATAGTCTAGCAGAACTTTGTAGTAATAATCAGGTACACTTACTCCATTCTCGCCAATCTTTTTGGGATTAGAACCAAATACTGGCCCGGTTACTACGTACAAACTGCTATTAGCGACTGCCCAATCGCGTACATCCTCTTCTAGGTCTTTCCATACACCCCGGTTGAAAGCTCGGTTTTGTGGACTCATGTTGGACATAAAGAAGCTTTCACTCATAGCTTCTTGAGAAAAGCCCATATCTCCGGCAGGAGCTAAGTGCCCCCGATCATAGCCTGATCGGCGGTAGTCATTTAGCGAGGCTGAACCAGTGACGATAAAAGGGTCTTCCCGGAAATCATCCGTGCGGTCGGCTACGTTCGACCGTACTTCGGCTTCGGTAAGTTCGTAAGCTACCCACTCGGCTTGTTCGTGCTCTTCTACATAGGAAAGTGTATAGTGCTGGTGCTGCACCACAAAGCCATTATGAACCGAGGGTAAATAATTAAACCCAGTAATCTCCGGGGCTGCCGTCTGATTCTGACGTTTTAGATACATCAAAAGTAAGATTATCCCGACGACGACAAGTACAGTGACTAGCAGGGCACGAGTAGTACTAGAAGAGCGACGTTTGCGATTAGCCATTATTAGGAAGAAAGATGTTCGCGGGTATTCTTAAGAATGAACTGAATAATGGGGCGAGGGTTGGAGAGCCCGTGTACGTGCCCTTCCCCTTTTTTAATGATTACCTTTACTTTACCATCTAGCTCTTGATATTGATCTACCATGAGCTGGGCATTCTCGGAATAAGGAACTACTTGATCATCGTCGCCAGAGACTACTAACAAAGGGATCTGATTCTCTACCAAAGATTCTACCTTATTAATCGGATTCTGAACATACGCTTTAGCCTCTTCTTCAGTGAAGTTGTAAGCCATCAAGCACTTTTGCCAGTCTTCTTTGCTACCCATACCGTTCTGTAATCCTCCGGGCCAACTTTTAATATCACAAACCGGAGCATCTACGTAAATGCAAGCTACTTTCTCCGGGTTTTCTGCTGCCCAGTTGAATACCGATAGACCACCTCGGCTCATTCCTTCCAAAGCAACTTTGTCGGCAAATAAGTAACGGGAATTAAGTAATTCGTAGAAGTCATTCCAGAGTTGTACGGCGGTAGGGCTACCGTAGAGATCTGCTACATCAATATATACTACGTAGAATCCTCGCTCTAGTAAAGCCAAATCTACTTCAGGGCGATGGCCGAAGAAGCGAGCCCGCCACAACCACGGATTACCTTCAGCAGGCCTTTTAGGAACTACAATCCGGCACTGCCGTTCTTGAAACAGAAAGGAGTACATGGTATAACCATGAAAAGAACCTAATTCGCCCGAGATAAGTCCATCGGGCACAAAACGATCAGATTGTTGAATAGGAGTACACTTCAATAGTATACTTACCAGCAATAGAATAATTGATGGAGAACTTTTGATGAAATATAATTTAGGTAAATAGTAGTTATTCATTTTCTACGATGACGCAACGATTATTGCGAATATCGTCTTCTACGGTCTTGAACTTTACATCTTTTACGACTCGTCCATCATTATATTGTACGCTTACTCGTTGATTTCGTCCGGCAATCTTTTGGGTTTTAGCTGGTTTTACTGGCTCTGCTGGTGGGCGGTTGGCAGCAGGTTGACCCTGCCCTCGACTACCTCCTCCCAGTAAAGAACCAGATTCTTCTTTAGATGCTTTCACCCCTTGCTCGGGTCGCCGTGTTGGCTGACGGGCTTCTCGCACTTCATCGGGCTGCTGTATGGGCAAATTAGCCTTCATCAGGAAGGAAATGGTTTCTTCGTTTACCTTCGCTAAGAACTGTTTGAATAACTCAAAGCCTTCAAACTTATAGATGATAAGTGGGTCTTTCTGCTCATACACCGCATTTTGTACCGACTGCTTCAGGTCATCCATTTCGCGTAGATGCTCTTTCCAGTTCTGATCAATCAAAGCAAGTACGATTGATTTTTCCATAGATTGAACCAGATCATCGCATTCGGTTTCTACGCTTTTCTTCAGGTTAGCCGAAACCGTCAGTTGCATTTTACCATCGGTAAAGGGTACTAGAATATTCTCTACCGTGGCACCTTTGGCCTCAAATACATTGCGAATAACGGGAAGTGCCCGCTGAGCTAAATTCTTATTTTTTCGCTGGTAGTTTTCGTAGGCAAAGGAGTATAACTCTTCGGTAAGGTCAGCCTCACTAACACTGGTAAAGTGATCCTGATCAATCGGATGATCAAGACCCAGTGTGCCCAATACTGTTAACTTATAACTATCGTAGTTGCCTACCCCTTTGGTACTCATTATAATATCTTCGCAGGTATCATAGAGCATATTCATGATATCGAGCTGCAAACGTTCTCCGAACAGGGCGTGGCGACGACGCTTGTAGATTACCTCTCGCTGTTGGTTCATTACATCGTCGTACTCCAGCAAGCGCTTACGGATGGCAAAGTTATTTTGCTCTACCTTGCTCTGCGCCCGCTCAATAGAACTGGTCACCATTGAATGTTGGATGACTTCGCCTTCTTCTAGGCCCATTCGATCCATCAGTTTGGCGATACGGTCGGAGCCAAACAGGCGCATCAGATTATCTTCTAAAGAAACGAAGAATTGAGAAGAACCGGGGTCTCCCTGACGACCGGAACGCCCGCGCAACTGCCGGTCTACTCGCCGCGACTCGTGCCGCTCAGTACCCACAATCGCTAGTCCACCCGCTTCTTTAGACTCAGGCGTGAGTTTAATGTCGGTACCTCGCCCGGCCATGTTGGTAGCAATGGTTACTGTGCCCGGTTTTCCGGCGTTAGTAACCACTTCCGCTTCTCGTTGGTGCTGCTTAGCGTTGAGTACCTGGTGTTCAATACCTTTCATCTTCAGCATCCGACTGAGTATCTCAGATATTTCTACTGAAGTAGTACCGACTAGTACCGGACGGCCCTGATCAGTCATTTCTTTGATCTCATCGGCTACTGCGTTGAATTTCTCCCGTACGGTTTTGAAAACCTTATCCTGACGATCCGCCCTAACAATTGGACGGTTGGTTGGGATAACCACCACATCTAGTTTGTAGATATCCATAAACTCACCTGCCTCGGTTTCAGCCGTACCCGTCATACCTGCTAACTTGTGGTACATACGAAAGTAGTTCTGCAAAGTGATGGTGGCATAAGTCTGGGTCGCTTCCTCCACCTTCACGTTTTCCTTGGCTTCAATAGCCTGATGCAGCCCGTCGGAGTAGCGGCGACCGTCCATTACCCGTCCGGTCTGCTCATCTACGATTTTTACCTTACCGTCGGCGATAATGTACTCCTGATCGAGCTCAAACATGGCGTAAGCTTTCAGCAGTTGGTTTACGGTATGAATGCGCTGCGATTTGACCGAATAATCTTTAATCAGCTCGTCTTTCTTCTCTACCTTTTCCTCATCCGACATGGATTCATCTTTCTCCAACTGATCAATTTCAGTACCAATGTCAGGCATGATGAAAAACTGGGGGTCTTCACCCTGTTTGGTGATTTGCTCTAGTCCTTTTTCGGTCAGGTTAATGTTATTGGTTTTTTCTTCAATGGTGAAGAATAGTGGCTCATCGGCCTCGGGCATCATCTTTTGATTGTCCTGCAAATAGAAGTTCTCTGTCTTTTGTAGAATCTGCCGCATTCCCGTTTCACTCAGAAAGCGAATAAGGGGTTTGTGTTTAGGTAGCCCCCGAAAGGCACGGAATAAAGATACACCGCCTTCTTTGGTATCTCCTTCTTTGATTTTTTTCTTGGCATCTTGCAAAAACTCATTAACAGTTTTCTTCTGCATCTCATAGAGTTTACCAATTCGCGGTTTGAATTCGTAGAACTCGTGCTCGTCTCCTTTGGGAATAGGGCCAGAAATGATAAGTGGTGTTCGGGCTTCGTCAATTAGTACGGAGTCTACCTCATCCACCATAGCAAAGTGATGACCGGGTTGTACCATATCCTCAGGATCGCGAGCCATGTTATCGCGCAGGTAGTCGAAGCCAAACTCATTATTGGTTCCGTAGGTAATGTCACAAGCGTAAGCAGCCCGCCGGTCATCAGAGTTAGGCTGATGGCGATCAATACAGTCTACCGATAGCTGGTGAAAGCGGAAAAGGGGAGCCATCCACTCGGCATCACGCTTAGCGAGGTAGTCGTTTACCGTCACAATGTGTACGCCTCGTTTCGCCAGAGCATTCAGGAAGGCGGGTAGTGTTGCCACCAGTGTTTTTCCTTCCCCGGTAGCCATTTCAGCAATCTTACCCTGATGCAGTACAATACCGCCAATTAACTGCACGTCGTAGTGCATCATATCCCAGGTGATGGGAGTACCCGCAGCGTCCCACTCATGATGCCAGGTAGCTTGTTCACCATCAATAGTGATGTTCGGATATTTAGCGGCTAGTTGTTTATCATAAAGCGTAGCGGTTACTACTAGTTGCTTGTTTTCTTTAAAGCGACGGGCGGTTTCCTTCACTACCGCAAAAGCTAGCGGGAGTACTTCCATCAGTATTTCTTCTAATCGCTCATTACGATCTTCCTCCAGTTGGTCGATACGGGCAAAGATGTCTTCTTTCTCCTGCATGTCCATCTTGGGCTGATCCTGGACTCGCTGGTTTAACTCAGCGATTTGCTTATCAATTTCGGCTAGCCCCTCGTTGATTTGCTGACGCAGTTGCTCCGACTTATCCCGTAATTCATCGTCGGTAATTGAGGCCAGCTGAGCAAACTCCTGGTTAATCTGCTCAACCAGCGGCATAATATTTTTAATATCCCGATCTGATTTAGACCCGAATAGTTTGGCTAATCCTTTGGTAAGCGTATTAATCATGAACTTAGAATATTCTTGTAGTTAATTTTTAAGCGTTCAGTCCACGGTCGACGGTCCACGGAATTTAAATAACTGATAAAATGCTTTTAGCAAATAAAGTCAATATCTGTGGACTATAAGCTGTTGACCGTTGACTAATAATAAACCTCATTTAGACAAAAACAGTGCCTTCAAAGACCATTACGGCGGGTCCGGTCATAAAGACTTGGGTGAACCTTCCGATTTCAGGTTGCTCAAAAGTAATTTTTAGATTACCTCCTCGGGCTTGTACCATAATCGGACTCTTCCGATTCTCAGCGTGAGCCAAAGCCAAGGCTACCGCTGTAATGCCTGTACCGGACGATAATGTCTCATTCTCTACCCCTCGCTCGTAAATACGCATTTGTACCTGACCATTAGTTTGCTGCACAAAGCTAGCGTTGGTACCTTCGGGCATAAAGCGGCTATCGTAACGGATTTTTTTCCCTTCCGTCATCACGTCGTAATCTGACAAAAGCTGATTTTTGGGCAAAACCCTGACAAAATGACGGGTTCCGGTATCTAGAAAGTAACCATCCTCATAAGTATCCACCTGCGACACATCCGATAAATTCACGGTGACTTGCTCACCTTCAATCCGGGCGTAATGCACCCCGTCGTGCGCTAGAAAGGTAGTTTCACTACCAATGATTCCCAAGTGATGCGCCAGATGTATTGCACAGCGAGCACCGTTTCCACACATGGCTACTGAACCATCGGCATTATGATAAACCATTTCAAAATCGTACTCAGCGTGAGTGTTAATCAGAATGATTCCGTCGCTACCTACTCCAAACCGACGGTCGCAAAGTCGGGAAATAAGGGCAGTATCCTGAGAAGGAAACAGGCCTTCCCGGTTATCAAACATCACAAAATCATTGCCCGCCCCTTGGTACTTATAGAAATGCAGCGAATTCATGCTATGAAAATTATGAGGCTAAAGATACAAAAATTACCTGCGGCTTATAAAGCAGAGTGGGAAATTTAGGGTAAGCAATGGGTAGTCTTAAAGTTATCTCAGCTCTTGAGCATAAAGGACGTTATAGGCACGGATATATTTTAGAAGATTCTTCTTATCTTTTTTGTCTTCTTCAAACTGCTGAAGTAAATCAGGATAATCTTTTAATATCCCGGCAACGGTTGGCGGGTCTACTCTGTGGATGTCGCCAGTTTCTAAATCTAGCAAAAAATAGGTGGCTGGTGATAAGGCACCTGCTAGGGTACCAACTGCATCGGCCGTTTTCTTGTAACCATCCCCGGCTCCTAAGAAATAGCTGTATCTACCGTATCCTAAAATCCGGCTGTATAGTACAATGGGTAGGCTAGTATAATTTCTAGAACTGATATATACGTATTTGCCATCGTAGAAGCCCCACATACTGCGCCGTATCTCTTGCCGACGCTTTACCGGAATATCCCACTTAATACTGATACTACTGGTTAAAACATAAGGATGGTCTTCCGTGTAATCAAACATTGATCCAGTGTAGGTATGATATAGTGGATCTACGGAATCAGCCGGAGGATAATAGACGGAAACCTGAGCGGGGATAGGGCGATTATGGAGAAAGTTAAAGAAGCTATTGTAGATGCCAACCTTTAGATCAGGTGTTTGACTAAAGCTCTGACTTCCAACCAGTAAAAAAAACTTGGCCAGCAGCCCGCTAATTACCGATACACCTACCCGATATTTTCTTCTACCATACTACTCAATTTACCTAGAAAGTACTACTATTCCTAACGACTCTAGCAGTTGTTCATTGTGGCGAAGGGCGTAGGAGCAGTATTGCGAAATTCGCGCATCCAGGTGTAAAGGGCATCGGTAACTTCCTAGTATTTTTGGGTAGCATCTTAATTCACTGGCTCTCTGAATCAAGATACTTTTACAGGTTCGTTGTCATAAGATTTTCCTATTGGTAATAATTGTGGTAGTGATTAGTTCTTAGGTACGGAAATAACTATATATTTGTAACCATGTATAATGTTTACAAGTTTGGTTATATATGAAAGAATACTATACCATTACTGAAGTAGCTGACTTATTAGGGAAAAGTAAAGAAACACTACGGCGTTGGGATAGGAACGGTAAGCTACCCGCCATGCGGGAGCCAATGAGCAATTACCGAGTATACCGAAAGGAGCAACTCAGCATTTTTGAAGAACTGAGTTTCTTATTTAGCTCTTCTGATACCCATAATTTCACTAAACCAAAGCATGATTATTCAGTATTAGAACTATTTGCCGGAGCCGGGGGGTTGGCGATTGGATTGGAAAAAGCTGGACTAAAGTGCGTTGCCCTCAATGAAATTGACCATTGGGCGGCTGAAACTCTCCGAATAAATCGCCCGAAATGGCGGATTATTGAAGATGATATTAAAAACGTGAATTTTACCCGGTATGCTGGGAAAGTTGACGTAGTAACGGGTGGTTTCCCCTGTCAGGCATTTAGCTACGCGGGGAAAAAGCTGGGCTTTGATGATGCTCGGGGGACTTTATTTTACGAATTTGCCCGGGCGGTCAATGAAACCAAGCCTTTGATTTGTGTAGGAGAAAACGTTCGTGGCCTGCTAAACCATGATGACGGTCGGACAATTGAGGGCATGAAGTCGATTTTAGATGAGATTGGCTACAAGCCCCTTGACCCACGAATACTTAAGGCGATTTTTTATCGTGTACCCCAAAAACGGGAAAGATTAATTTTGATCGGAATCAGAAAAGATATTGACATTGGGTTTGAGTTTCCTAGACCGCACAAGAAAATATATAACTTATCTGATGCTCTAAAGGCTGGGGAATTATTCCCCACAGACGTGCCTCAATCGGAAGGTTCTGCTTACCCTAAAAGAAAGAAGGAAATTTTAGATTTAGTACCCCCTGGTGGCTATTGGCGTGATCTTCCGCTCGATCTTCAGAAAGAGTATATGCAAAAGAGTTTTTACTTAGGCGGAGGTAAAACCGGAATGGCTCGGCGGATGAGTTGGGACGAACCATCACTAACTCTCACTTGCAGCCCCGCCCAAAAGCAAACAGAACGCTGTCACCCCGATGAAACTCGACCATTCACTGTAAGGGAATATGCCAGAATACAGACCTTTCCTGACGAATGGCAGTTTGCTGGCTCAGTGAGCAATCAGTATAAACAGATAGGCAACGCCGTACCTGTAAATCTGGGAAGAGAATTAGGTTACTCACTTGTTAAGTTCCTAAACGAAGTTTACAAAGAGTACGGTATGAAGGATAAAGTAGCTAACTTTGATCAGATGGAATTAGAGTTTTAATATTTCTACCTGAAATTTAGGCGGATTTCTTCTGTTAATCTGCGAATAGTTTCTTCAAGCCTGTTTGTTCCATCGACCTCAATCGCAACTTCGCCTATTGCACTGATGAGATCATAGTAGAAGCCTTCTTTTCCGGTTATTCTATGCCAAAAATCTTGACCTACAAATACCGGATATCTAGAATTGATTCTTTGATAATGAGAACTTAGCTCACTAGGTTCACCATAAACTATACCTACAACCAAGTCATTGAGCCCAACATTCAGATTGTTATTGGTTCTTGCAAGGTTAATGATACCTTGAAAGTGTCCAAAGATTGTTTCAACATCATCATGATTTATAGTATTAGGGCCTGATTTTAACTGACAATACTTTTTTCTGCCATCTAAGGCGTCGAAAAACTCAATATCTATTCCTTGTGTTGTAGATCCAAACCCTTCAAATAACTGGCTTATAAGTGTCTGTATTCTCATGCCAAATGAAGTTGTTATAGATGATCCTAGTAACCTTGGATAAACTAAAGCTTCAGCGATACTCCTTGGGTCATCGTTTCCTTTCATAAAGTTTGCTAAATACTTAAAAAGGAATGGGTTCACATTATACTCAGACAAGCGAGCTGCTTTTTCACAAGATTTATTAATATGATTTTCTACAATCTCCTCTCGAAAAAAATGTTTCGCACGATTAAGTAAGTCTATTCGCTCTTGTTCTGTCATGCACAAATATTAGAATTTATGGAGCATAACACAATTACCACTAGAAGAATAGAGCTTGAAGATCAATACAAAGCCATATCAAACTGCTTACGATACTGCTTAGTCAGCGGGTGGTCGGTGCCCATCAGTCGGAAGAGGGCAATGGATGCACGGCGGGGTAGTTCGTTGCAGTAGGTTTTATCCAGCATCGTGGCCTGAATCAAGGCTTGCAGTGTCTGTTCAAATTTATTTCCCCTCAGCGATTCTTGTGCCAGTTGAATTTGCTCTTCTACCTTGGGGTGAGCGCTTTCTTCGCAGGTCATTAGGTCGGCTAGGCTACGCACATCTTCGCCTAGTTCGAAACTGTGATGAGTATGGTGGACTGCTTCTCGGGCTCGTTCGGGGTGTTGCCCTACGGTGGCTGCCGCTAACCATAATTCAGCCTCTTCCATATCATCGTTCTCCTGTACAAACTGCTCTAATTGAGTCACAGCTTCGGTATGCTGATCGGTAAACAACTGCTTTCGATACGTCTCCAGGTGCTCTTTACGCTCGTCGGGTAGGTTTTCTTCCAGCCACTTTTGAATCTGAGGTTTGGGTAATGCTCCAGTGAACTCCGCTACTACTTCACCTTGGTGAAACATTTTCACTGCTGGAATACCCTGAATGCCGTACTTTACCGATAATTCCTGATTTTCGTCGGTATTTACTTTCACTAATTCCCAGGTACCAGCCGCCTCTTCGGCTAGTTGTTCAATCACTGGGCCGAGAAATTGGCAGGGGCCGCACCAAGGTGCCCAAAAATCTACTACTACTGGTACTTGTTCACTATGGGCAATAACGTCTTGTTCAAAATTCATCGCAAAAAAGGCTTGTTTTTACAAATACTCGCCTTATTCTACGAAGAAGAAACCGGGATAGTTTGGTGCTCGGCTCGTTCTTTTAACGCTCGGTTCATTGCCACAAATCCGGCTTGCGTAGTTTCGGCGATTTGTTTCATGATCAGTCCGCGCAGCAAGCCACTAAACTTCTCTTTTTGAATAAGTTTTACCTGCTGAGGCGCAAGTTTTTCAATTATAAAGATGTGGTGCCCATCAAACAGTCCTGGCACCCATAGGCGACCGATCCACTCCAGACGACGATTCTTCTCCACCTTTACTAGCCTGGGTTTAAAGGTCATGGTTTTGTCGCCTTGCTTCATCTGGTTGGTGAGCTGATTTCCTTCTATCGCTTCGCCAGATGAGCTAATAATAAACGGGTTCCATTCCCGGTAGGCTGAGAAATTGGTAAGCACCTGCCAAACTTGTTCGGCGCTGGCATTGATGATGATTTCGGTGGTTAATTCTTTCATGATCTTAAGGGTTTATGGTAGAGGGTAAAGGGTGAAAGGTCAGAGGTTTTAAGCTGCATGCAGAGAAAACCTTAACCCCTTAACCATTCGCCTTTTACCGTTTTTCCAAAGATAAGTAGGCTGGTTAGTAGGTGACATTATCTTTTGTTAAGAAAGTGGCTCACGCAAATTTTTCTATCTTGGACACAAACTAACCCATCCATTAATGCAATTCTTCCGCTTAACTCTACGTATAAAGTCTTTAGCGACACTTGGTGCTCTTTTATTTTGGTCAAGTACTTTCGCTCAAGCGCAAGAGCTTGGTGCCTTTACAGAAAATGCTGACGTGGGGAGTCCACAACTTCCTGGTTCGGCGGAATACGATGCGGCTACTCAGACTTATACGCTACGGGGTGCAGGTTACAATATCTGGTTTGAGCGAGACGAATTTCATTACCTATACCGTAAACAATCTGGCGATTTTGTGGCTACTGCTCACTTTGAGTTTGTGGGGGATGGAGTTGACGCTCACCGTAAAACTGGTTGGATGATTCGAGAATCGCTGGCCGATACTGCCGTTCACCTCAGTGCGGTAGCCCACGGCGATGGTCTTACAGTGCTTCAATGGCGACCGGAGCCGGGTGCTGCCATGCGCGACCCGGAAGATGAGATATTTTTCCCGGATAGAAATATAGATATCATTCAACTAGAGCGTAAGGGGAAAACTATCATCATGCGAGTAGCTAAGGAAGGAGAAGAACTTCAACTGGTGGGTTCTCATACAACGGAACGTTTACCGGAAGAAATCTTGATCGGCTTGTTTGTCTGCTCCCACAATCCTGATGTGGTAGAAGAAGCTATTATTCGAGATGTGAAGATCGAGGAATAAAAAAGTGTAGGCGAGAAGTAGAAAGCAGTCCAATCGTATTCCACCAACCTTGCTTACTTTGTCATCAAGTACTAATCCGCTTACGAATACGACTAAGCGAAACCGGGGTAATGCCCAGAAAAGAGGCAATATAGTGCTGGGGTACGCGCTGAAACCATTCGGGTTGAGCCGCCACTAGCTTCTGGTAACGTTCTTCGGGTGAGTCGAGAATGTAGGATGATAGAATACGTTGGGCGTTGATGAACCGCTGCTCGGCAATGCGACGGGCCATTATCTGAAAATTGACCGAGTAATTATAGGCTTTCATTAGATTCTCGTAGCTGATTACCAGCAGTTCGCTATCCTCTAATGTCTCTAGGCACTGCTGGCTAGGTGATTGCTGTAACAGACTTTCTAATGAGGTGGCAAACAGATTTTCGAGAAAGATAAATGCCGTAATTTCTTCTCCTTCTTTGGGATAAAACAGACGTAAACATCCCTTGTTAATAAAGTAGATTTCTTTAGTAACTTCCCCTTCGCTTACCAGTGCAAACTTTTTAGGCACTTCGCGATATACGCATTGACTTTCCAGATAGGTTAGTTCTGAAGCGGATAAAGGGGCGAGCTGAGTCACGTAGCTCCGAAGTTGAGAATACATATTAAGCAGAAGGTAAGCCAAACGCCGAAATATTGGCATAGACCCGCCAATCGCCAATCTTGTTTCCTTCAAAGCGGTATATGTCGGTGCAGGGTACTACGATGTTAGTCTGATCTTTTAACCGGAAAAAAAACGAATCAACCTCTACAACCAATGTGTTGTCCTGACTTACGACCAGTTTCATGTCATGACCCTTCCACTGCACTAGGCTATTTTGCCAGGACATATATTGCTCGATACCCGTGATCCCGTAGACCGGCTCCCGGTCAGCTACTTTGTATAATGCCTGGGGAGTAAAGTAGTTGGCTGCGGCTGCCCAATCACCTTGACCTACAAGTTGCTCCATTTTCTGGACAATATCTAACAAATCTGCAGTTCGGTTCATTAATAGTTGTTTAGAGTCTCGTATTGAGGTAGGGGAAAGAATTACTTCTATTACGCCCAACGAAGTATAGGGGTTACGATCATTTCCATGTACGATCTACCTTAATGACTGTGACAGATCAATATTGACTAAAGGACTAGTATATTCTTCATGAAAGTCAAAGTAGTTAAGTTAAAATACTTAGCTCCGAAGTTGGAAATACAGGCTGTCTTCAGGATTTTGTAAGATGGGAGCTTCGCAAAACGGCGGTTTTGTACTAACTTGACCGTCCGCAAACTACATCGTCTAATTTTTTATCAAAGAATACGCAACATAATGGAAAAAAGACCTAACAAGAAGAATGCTCTACCTCGCCGCGATTTCCTGAAAGGAGCCGCCACCTCCGCCGCCTCGTTTATGATTGTTCCTCGCCACGTGTTGGGCGGGACTGGCTACCAGGCTCCTAGCGATACTGTGAATGTAGCTGCCATTGGTGCCGGAGGCATGGGCGCGAACAACATGCGAAGCCTTACCAGCCAAAATATTGTGGCCTTAGCTGATGTAGACTACAACCGAGTAAAAGAGTCGGTAAGTCGTGATGACCGAGCTGAATTGAAAGCCGCTTACGAGAAAGCCACCTGGTACAAAGACTTCCGTAAAATGATGGAAGAGCAGAAAGATGATATTGATGCAGTAGTAATCGCTACACCCGATCACTTTCACGCGGTAGCCGCTAGTGCAGCCATGCAAATGGGTAAGCACGTTTACGTACAAAAACCGTTGACCTACTCAGTAAAAGAAGCCCGCGAGCTAAAGCGAATCGCTAAGGAAACGGGCGTAGTCACCCAAATGGGAAACCAGGGGCACTCTAGTGATGATGCCCGTCAAGTGAATGAGTGGGTACAAGCGGGAGCAATTGGTGCAGTGCGAGAAGTACACGTTTGGACGAATCGCCCGATTTGGCCTCAGGGTGTTCCTCGCCCTACTGCCGAAGTAGGTAACGATATGAAATGGAACCGGGGTGGTTTAGAAGACCGTATGATCAAAGCCATGCATGGTAAATACAAAGTGCCGAAGGATTTGGACTGGGATGTATTCTTAGGGCCTGCTCCCTACCGTGAGTACCACCCAATTTATCATCCTTTCAACTGGCGAGGCTGGGTCGATTGGGGTGTCGGAGCCTTGGGCGATATGGGAGCTCACTTGGTAGATCACCCGTATTGGGCACTCGGACTAGAATACCCTGATACAGTACAAGGAACTTCTACTCCCTGGGGCGGTGACGAAGAAGACCGGGCGACGTATCCGCTATCCACCACGGTTCACTATACTTTCCCAGCGCGAGGTATGCTACCCGAAGTAACCATGCATTGGTACGATGGTGGGTTGATGCCCGCTCGTCCGGCGGAACTACCTGATGACGTAGAACTAGACCGAGGTGGGGGAGTAATCTTCCAAGGAGAGAAAGGGATACTGTACCACAAAACCTATGGTTCCGATCCGCAGATGTACCCGCAATCGCTGATGGAACAATACGCGGACACACCTCAAACCTACGAACGTATTGAAGGAGGTCGAGGTGCTCACGAAATGAACTGGATTCGTGCCATTAAAGGTGAGGAGAAAATTTCTTGTCCGTTTGAGTATGCAGCCCCATTGAACGAGACGATGCTGTTGGGAGTAGTTGCCCTGCACGCTCCGGGCGAGATACTGCGTTACGACGGCGAGAAAATGGAATTTACCAACAATAAAGATGTGAACCGCCACCTCCACCGCGAGTATCGCGACGGTTGGGCGATAGCCTAATTTTACTTTTTATAGCTCTGAAGCCTGATCACTTGATTGGGCTTTTTTGTCATCAGGTTGCTAACAATTATTCTTTTGTTTTTAATGCAAACTTCTTACTAGGCAGTATTAGCGACTAATACCAAAGCAAAGTAAGTTAATTCCTCATGTATGAAAATTAAACTAGTTGCTCTTCCCCTTCTTCTGAGTGGCTTTATGCCTTTTGTATCAATTTGGGCGCAATCGCTCAACATTACCTATTCAGGAGTTGTATTCGATAATGACGATCACCGGGATACATACACTGAAGAAATGCTTATGATTGCCGAGCATTTGGGTGTTCTCGACCTCAAAGCGATTATCACCACGTACCAACATAGTGAATATCCTGAGTTTGTAGAGGGGCGAGAAGAAATACAGAAAAAAGCCGAACAAGCTGGTCTACAGGTTGACTACGCTCTGTTTTCTGGCACCGATCAAATCCTTGCAATTCCATCATCGGGAAAGATAGAAGATACTGAGCCTATCGATATTAACGGCAGTCAATTTATTGTATCTGAAGCAAAAAAAGCTTCACCGGAACAACCTCTGGCCATCTTAACCGGTGGACAACTAACTTCGGTCGCTAATGCGTATCTTTTAGATAGTACTATTAGTGATCGAGTTATCGTTCTAGGATTATTTGGGGCGCCTGAAATCGACTATAATGCTAATCTAGATGCTTGGGCTTGGACGATTATTCTCGCTAAAATGAAGGTGGTTTCATTTAAGTTTAGAGAAGATAATGGTGATTTTGGAAAGGCCTTTCTTCAAATGCCCTCTGTGCCTAAAGATCGCTTACAAGAAGTACTTCCTCGCAATGCATTCACTCAGTGGATGATTGACAAGCGACATCCTAGTCAGGAAGTTTTACAGCGAGATGGTGACGGTAATGCTTTAGCCACTTTGTTAAGTGACAAGTATGTAACTGACTACCAAAGATGGTCTTTTCAAAAGATTGACCCCGACAATCATCACCCTATTATGGTATTGGATCAGGAAGGAAAAGTATACGAGGTTCTAGGTGCTAATAAGGAAATTGGTACTGAGGCCTATTGGCAACTTCTCACCTCTTATGCCCAAGATCATTGAGTTATGTTCTCGTTGTAATCGTTTTTGGGTTCATATCCTCGCTAGTAATACTAATCTGTAGCTGCATGAATTATGCAGTTGTTCGCTCAACACAATCTTCTGATACAAAATAGAATTACCATTCATCATACTAACTTTTTGTGATCTCCCAACACTATCTTCTAATGGATTTGAGTATATTGCCTACTTATTTCTAACCTATTAATGTTATGCGCCACTACTTTTTACTTTTCATTCTATCGATCGTTTTTGCGCCTGCCGGACTATTAGCTCAAAAAAAGCAACATACTGATAAGTTTGAACAGCTAGGCCCCGCTATGCTGCCTACTCCCAATGTATATCGGGCGGGTTCTGGGGCACCAGGGCATCAATACTGGCAGCAACGTGCCGACTATAAAATTAAGTGTGAGATCAACGATGATAATCAACGACTAACTGGTTCGGAGACGATCACCTACTACAATAATTCCCCCGATGTGCTGGATTACTTGTGGCTGCAACTCGATCAGAACATGCGAGCGGAAGACTCGGATACCTACAAGACCCGCACCAACAGCATTTCTGACAAGATGAATGTTGATAACCTAGAGACAATCATGGGTTATGATTTCGATGGTGGGCATAAAATTCAGGCAGTGAAAGATGCCAGTGGTAATGACATTTCCTACACGATCAACCGTACCATGATGCGGGTAGATATTACTGAGCCACTGAAGCCGGGGGAAAATGTGACCTTCTCAGTGGACTGGTACTATAATATCAATGACCGTAACCTGATGGGAGGTCGGGGTGGCTATGAGTATTTTCCCGGTGATGGCAACTACCTGTACACCATTACCCAGTGGTTTCCCCGTATGGCGGTGTACGACGATCATAACGGTTGGCAACATAAGCAGTTTTTAGGGCGGGGCGAGTTCGCTCTTACGTTCGGTGACTATGAAGTAGAAATTACCGTTCCTTCTGATCATATCGTAGCTTCTACCGGAACCCTGCAAAATCCTGGAGAGGTACTTACCGAGGAGCAACAAGATTTACTAGCCCAATCCAAAACGGCTGATAAGCCAGTAATCATCGTTAGTCAGGATGAAGTAGAAAAAAAAGAGAAACGGCAAGCCAAAGACACCAAAACCTGGATTTATCATGCCGATAGCGTGCGCGATTTTGCCTTCGGTAGCTCGCGTAAGTATATCTGGGATGCGATGGGCGTAGATATTGACGGACGTACTGTCATGGCGATGTCCTACTATCCCAAGGAAGGGAACCCGCTATGGGAGCAGTACTCTACCGAAGTAGTAGCGCATACTTTGAAAACTTACTCTAAGTTTACTATTCCGTATCCGTACCCCAAAGCCATTTCAGTGGAAGCTTCTAATGGTATGGAGTATCCTATGATTTGCTTTAATTACGGTCGCCCCGCTGCCGATGGTACGTACTCCGAACGAATTAAGTACGGGATGATTGGGGTGATTATTCACGAGGTAGGTCATAACTTCTTCCCCATGATTGTCAACTCCGACGAGCGGCAGTGGACTTGGATGGATGAAGGGCTGAATACTTTTGTGCAATACTTAACCGAACAGGAGTGGGATCGAAACTATCCTTCTCGCCGTGGTCCAGCGTTCAAAATTGTGCCCTATATGAGTGGTGATAAATCACAGATCAGCCCGATCATGACCAACTCGGACCAGGTACAGAACCTTGGACCTAATGCTTACGCCAAACCCGCTACTGCGTTGAATATTCTGCGGGAGACTGTAATGGGACGTGATCTATTTGACTATGCTTTCAAAACATATGCTGAACGCTGGGCTTTTAAGCACCCTGAGCCGGGCGACTTCTTCCGCACGATGGAAGATGCTTCCGGTACCGATCTGGATTGGTTTTGGCGAGGTTGGTTCTACACTGTAGATCATGTAGATGTTGGTATTGATGGGGTAAAATACTATCAGATTAACACCAAGAACCCTGAAGTAGAAAAGCCAATTGCTAGACAACGTTACCAGGAGCGGGAAAAACACATTAGCCAAACATACAATGAACAGGACGTAGCCACTACAGCGATTGAAGCTGACCCATCGCTACGGGATTTCTACAACCGCTATGATCCGTTCTCAGTAACCCCTGCTGACCAGCAGGCCTACGATTCGTTTGTTGCAGGGTTAGACGCCAAAGAGCGTAAGCTGGTAGAATCAGGGAAACACTTTTACGAAATCAGTTTGAGCAACGTGGGTGGATTAATAACGCCCGTTATTCTTGGCTGGACGTATGAAGATGGTAGCACCGAGATTGAGCGTATTCCAGCTGAAATATGGCGATATAATTCAGAGACGGTTACCAAAGTATTTGCTAAAGATAAGAAAGTAGCTCAAATCGTAGTTGACCCTTACCGAGAGACTGCCGATACTGATGAGACTAATAACTACTTTCCGAAGCAGAACATACCGACTCGTTTCGAGGTGTTTAAGCAAAAGCAGCGCACTCGGGGTACTTCCGGTCCCAATCCTATGCAGCAGCAACGAGGCAGAAGCAATAGTAATGTAGGCAACGAATAGCGATTAGTCCACGGTCGATAGTCCACAGATATTATTTCCGCGTATAGCAAATCACTGTGGACTGTCGGCTATTGACTAAAAACTAGTACTCAATTGTTTCTTCTACTCGACCGCATTTGAGCATTTGGTCGCCGAAGTAGGGGTTGCGAATTTCTTCAACATTACTCAGCCAGTACGCCCCTCGGTTATCAAACGCCATGGGGCAGTACTGCTTGTAGAGGGTCTTATCGCCTTCACTTTGGCTTTCCAGCAGCTCGTATACTGATACCGAAAGGCTGTCAAAGTACGTGCGTTGGGTGTCTAGGTCTTCCGTAGTGGCAATTTGTTTGGCACTTTGCTGCACACCCATCATATTGGTAGCATCAATCACTTCCAGCATCTTAGTAGCTTTGGCTTGCGTTTCCTCAGAATTTGACGCTACTAGGGCATCTTTCAGCAAAAGATATTGGTCCACTACCTGAGCGAGGTTGCGATCCTCTGCGGTAGGCTTCTTCGAGGTTTCAGAAACTATATTGGAAGCATCGGCTGATTGCTCCTGAGTAGAACTGCTACAGCCAATTATAGTTAAAATAAGTACGGTGGCAAGAATTAGGGTTTTTATTGGGGTAAGCATATAATCTTGGGGTTTGTTGTGGTGCAATTTAATTATTCTTTAAAAGTAGTGCTTACGTAAGACCATTCAATCTAAAGACTTTAGCTGGTTCATAGGCTCGGGCTCATTCCACTCTTGACTGCCGATAACCGTTTCTACCAGTTCGCTCTGAGAATTGATTAAGAATGTAGTGGGTAGGGAGTATATATTCAGGCTTTCAATAGGAGTTTTGGTGTGCACAAATTGAAAATCAAAATCCCGCTTCTCAGTGAATTTCCTGATTTTATCTAAATCCTCGTAAGAAGCTGCCAGGAAGACATACTCTTCACCCAATTGTTGAGCCGCCTTACTCATGGAAGGCATTTCTAGAATGCAAGGCTTGCACCAAGTTGCCCAGAAGTTGAGAAATACTTTCTTTCCCTTGAATTTTTCCCAGGAGATAGGCTTCCCTTCCAAATCAAGCAGTTCAATGGAGATAATGTCCACTTCCTCATCGGCAACTGCCGGAGCTACGGCGGCTTCGCGTATCTGTTCTTGCCTCGAGGCACTGTCCGGCGACGAACATCCGGTAAGAAATAGTCCTAAAAGCAGTGAGATGAGATAATTCATGGTTGCAAAATTCTTGGTAATTACGGATTGTCGTATTGATGAAGGTAGGCGCAAATTAGTCGGAATCTACCGGAAGGCCTTTGTTCCAGCGATAAATAATATCCTGAGCCGGTTTATTCTGAGGAGTGAAACGACTGTTATTGACTCCTCCGGATCGGTCATGCGGAATGCTCCACTTCCAGAGAAAACCACCTGCGTACCAAGGTTCGGAGTTGAAGGTTTCGTAAAAAGCATCGTAGGCAGTACGTTGAGCCCACATGTCAGTAGTCAACTCACTCTCGTTCATGTTCCAGTGTTCCCCCGCACTGTGAATCATACTACGGTAGCCGTATTCGGTAAATAGCAACGGACGATCATGGGATTGGCTAAGCTTAGCTAATTCTTGCTTGATGGGCTTCCATCCCCTCACAAGTTCCTCTTTAGAAGGTTTCGCCTTTTCCGAAAGCGGAAAATATCCATCGACTCCAATATAGTCCAGGTCTTGCCAGAAGGTGACGTTGTGGTAGTTGTCCCAATTAGCGGCGTAGGTCAACTGACCACTGTATACCTCGCGTATATCGCGAATGAGGGATTGCCAAAACTGCGGACGCTGGCGGACAGAGTGCCGCACTTCGGTGCCAATGCAGAATATCTCAGCTGATAGAGAATCAGCTAAAGTGGCAAAGGCTAGTACATACTCGCGGTAATCTTTTTCCCAGGCTGCCCAGGCTTCGGGGGTTTGTAAATCAAAATCACCCGGCCAACCTTGGTTCTTTACCCAAAGGTGAGGCTTTACCATTACCTTCATCCCCTTGGCATGTGCCATTTCTATGCAGTGAGCAATACCCGTTAGGCTCTCACCCCAGTAGTAATATTTTTTTTCGGCCTGCCACCGCACAAATGTCTCGCCCGGAATGCTAAACGCATACGGAACCAGGGCTACCCAGTTAAAACCTAGTGTGTCTATTGGTCCTAGCTCATGAGATTTAAACGGATCGCGGGGACCTTCCAGGTTAATACCTCTGATAAGATCGGTTCGGTGTGGCTGACGGGACTGTTCGGAACGGGCTTGGCCACAGCGAGTGAGTAGCCCTATTATTAAACTACCTATTATGAGCCATGAGCTCCAGAAGAGAATAATACTTGGTAAGCGATACTGTATCATGGTCTTTTCCAATATAGCAACAATAACTGGTCTAAGCCACCTTCTTGAGCCATTCTACTCTGTAGAAACTAGCGATACTCGACATTGTTATGCGGAAAATCTCCCTACGTTCTGTTTGGAAAAAGGGGAAGGAAAGCGAGAAACAAGTGCCGAGGTTATAATACATACGCTCCAAGTAATGTATGGGTTCAATACTATTAAGGCCCGCTGTAGAACAGGGGCTAGGGGGATTGGCTGAGGAAGTGTGTGATCAATCCAAGCATTATTATGTAAACATATAATGCTAAAGCTTGTCTGTTACAGTCCAGCACTAGGGTCTTCCTTAGGGCTGAACATACCCAAATTACGACGGGTTTCGGATTTGCCTTCCTGGGCATTGTAGTAAATCCGCTGAGTAGGGTAGGCGAAGTCAATATCTTCCTGCTGAGCGAAGGTGGTGAGAATATCTTCCCAGATTTTATGCTCGGTTGTCCGGCGTTTGCGGGGGTCGCAGAGATAGCGCATGGTAAGGGAGACTCCGTTTTCAATCACGCGGGTGTAGACAATAGGGGTGAGGTTGGTATAAAATATTAAGTATTGCTTAGAAGCGTCCATCAACCGTTTAGCTGCCGAGCGGGTGAGCTGGTCGGCATGCGTATGTACTACGTCTTCCAGAATGGTTTTGGCTTTCTTCCAGTTGCTTTCAAAGGTAACGCGCACCTCAATCTCATTCCAAATGTGGTGAAATCCCTGGGTAAAGTTTGCCTGGGGCTCTTTAAATACTCTACCATTGGGAATATGAATAATCCGCCCAGTACTCTGGTCGGCATCTACCCAGTTACCAATCTCATTGATGGTGAATTGGTAGAACCGTATATCAATTACATCGCCGGCATGTTCACCCACCTGGATACGATCGCCTACCTCGAAGGGGCGGCGAATTAGTATAAACAACCACCCGGCTATGTTAGCGATAGGATCTTGCAGAGCGATGGCCAACCCCGCACCTACTAAACCAAAGAACGTAGCTAATGACCCTACACTTTCTATCCAGATTGAACCAATAATAATTGCCAACAGGGCATTAGTAACGTTCTTTACTCCGTTACGCCAATAGTAGCGGTCTTTAGGGTTCTTTACCCCTCGGAAGATGAGCTTTAATCCAAAGAATCGGAGCAACCACAAACTAAGAATTACTAGTAGCGAGTAGGCCAGTTTGAGTTGTATAGTCTGGCTAACCATCCAGTTTTCAGCAATCCACTCCGAAATATTCATGTAAGTTCTGGTTGCGGCGGTGTATACTTAGCTAATGCCTACAAAAATCAAAGGGAAAACGGTAGAAAGCAACTACCTGACGCTATTTTCTACTGTTGCCTATGAAGGAAACATGAATACGCGTATATGATAAAGCGGCAATAGAGCTTTTCATAAAAGACTTATCATTGCAAAATATGCACATTTCTGCTTGTTCATTTTTGTCTGTGATACCCTGTCCCGGTCGGACACAAAAACAAACCGCAGCAGTGGCCGCTAAAAAAGTCAACCGGGTTGCCAGGTGAAAAAATCAATGCGGATCTTCGTGGCGCGATCTTGCCAGACCGGGTCATCCCAGCTTCTTCCCATAAGTCTAGCGCACACCTCTGAATTTTCCAGCCAATGCACTGTTATCAAATAAATTCTGTGAGATATGATTTTGTGATCAGGGTGTATATCAGAAGAAATGTGGGTAGCATTTATGGGGTGTCTTGACTACAGAAAAAGTATATTGCGTGGGATTATACTTTTCCTAATCTAGAATATACACCTATGCCTCAGTTATTCCTTATTTTTTCAACTATTCTACTGATTTTAACTTCAGTGGCTCGTGCCCAGAATCAGTCTCGCCCTAATGTTTTGCTAATTTTCACTGATGACCAAGGATCGCTGGATATGAACTGTTACGGTTCAGAAGATTTACAAACGCCCTATATGGATGCGTTGGCAGCTGCAGGAGTGAGATTTACCCAATTTTATTCTGCCGCTCCAGTGTGTTCTCCCTCGCGGGCAGGTTTGCTCACTGGGCGTACTCCGCTGCGGGCGGGATTACCGGGTAACGTTCCCATTCCATTCCATCGGGAAGGAGCGGGTTTGCCCACCGAGGAAGTAACCATTGCCGAAATGCTCAAGGATGGTGGTTATAAAACCGGGCATGTTGGTAAGTGGCATTTAGGGCACAGTCCTGAGAAACAACCTACCGGGCAGGGCTTTGACTACAGCTTTGGCCATATGGTGGGCTGTATTGATAACTATAGTCATTTCTTCTATTGGGACGGACCCAACCAGCACGACTTGTGGCGGAATGGGGAAGAAGTATACTACCCCGGTCAGTTTTTTCCAGATTTAATGGTAGAAGAAGCTAATCAGTTCTTAGAGCAAAATCAGGATACTACTTTCTTTTTGTACTGGGCTATCAACGTCCCTCACTATCCCTACCAAGGTTCTCCCGAATGGCTGGAAACCTACGCTGATTTACCCTCACCCCGGCGAGAATACGCTGCTTTTGTCTCAACAATGGATGAAAAAATTGGCGCAGTGCTAGATAAATTGGATCAGCTAGGATTACGCGAGAATACACTAGTTATTTTTCAGTCTGATCACGGGCATTCGGTAGAAGAACGCGCTATGTTTGGTGGTGGAAACGCTGGAGAATACCGAGGAGCCAAGTTCAGTTTGTTTGAGGGTGGCATCCGAGTTCCCGCTATTGCCAGTTGGCCGGGCGTATTACCTGAGGGAGAAGTGCGCAATCAACTGGCAGTGGGTACCGATTGGCTACCCACCATTGCTGATTTATGCGAAGTAGCCCATCCGCAGACCGTGCTAGATGGGAAAAGCTTAGCGCCGCTGCTTCGGGATGCTTCCCTAGCTTCGCCCCACGAAACTGTCTATTGGCAAATTGGCCGTGATGAAAGCAGCCATTGGGCAGTCCGACAAGGAAATTGGAAGCTTATTGGTCGCCCCCGTGATCCAGTACAGCCGGATCGTCTCACCGTAGCTGATAGCTTGTTTTTATCTAACTTGTCAGAAGATATTTCGGAATCAACGAATTTGGCTAGCCAGCACCCGCAAAAAATGGAGGAACTCCGCCAGTTGTATCAGCAGTGGTTGGATGAGGTTATGCAGGAAAATCAGCTTAGAAATTATGAGTAATGACTACGGAGTCGTAAACCGCATTTGTATAGATCGGAAATCAAAAATATTAGCTTATATCAGCAGAGGTTAGTATTGTAGCACTCTTACCCACAGTACTACACCACAAAACCAGTAAAAATGACCGCCTTACTTTCGCCTAACCGCCATTACTATCTTCTTATTGTGGGTGTTCTTAGTATATCCTTTTACTCCTGTAAACCCGAACGCCCTAATCTTATTCTGATTATTGCCGATGATATGGCCTGGGACGACTATGGTGCGTATGGACACCCTACCATTCGAACTCCGTATTTGGACACATTAGCTCAGCAGGGTATACGATTTGATCAGGCGCTCCTAACAATTAGTTCGTGTAGTCCGAGCCGTGCCAGTATCATTACCGGCAAATATCCGCACAGTACCGATGCAGAACAATTACACTGGCCCTTACCCGCTGATCAGATAACATTTGTAGAGAAATTAAGAGCCGCTGGCTACTGGACCGGGCAAGCAGGCAAGTGGCATCTGGGTGAGGCTATCAAAGATCGATTTGATAAAGTGATGGATGTGTCTACTTCCGGCTTTCAGTTGCCTTCAGGAGGAAAGGCGATGGTACAGCAGGAAAATGAAAGTGGTTGTGAGGATTGGATAAATATTCTCAATGCCAGATCAAAGGATACTCCATTCTTTCTCTGGTTGGCAGCTTTAGACCCTCACCGAGACTATAAACCGAATAGCATTGCCCAGCCTCACACCTCTACGGACGTTATCGTTCCTCCCTATTTGCCAGATACTCCGGAAGTGCGTAAAGACTTAGCGCTGTACTATGATGAAATTAGTCGGCTGGACGCATTTGTTGGGGAATTACTCCAGGAACTAGACCGTCAGGGAATTGCTGAAAACACACTAATTTTATTCATCAGCGATAATGGTCGTCCGTTTCCTCGGGATAAAACCACTTTATACGACAGCGGTATTAAAACTCCTTGGGTTATTCGGTGGCCCGGTCAGGTAGTTCCTGGCTCTGTATGTCAATCCTTAGTCAGTTCTCTCGATATTGCCCCTACCTTTCTCAAATTAGCTGGGCTAAAGCCAGATCAAACATTTCAGGGTAAAGATTTTTCTCCGTTGCTATCGCAGCCAAGTCAGCCAATACAGGAATTCATTTACGCCGAAGATCACTGGCATGACTTTGAGGACTACACTCGCGCCGTACGTACCGAGCAATTCAAGTACATTCGCAATTTTTACGAAGATTTACCTAATACTCCTTCCGCTGATATCCTACGCAGCTCTACCTTTCAAGTAATGAAACAGCTTCGAGAGGTCGATAGCCTTAATACAGCTCAGTTAGCTTGCTTTGTATCCCCTCGCCCCTCAGAAGAACTGTATGATGTAGAGCAAGACCCCTACGAGCTTACTAATCTTGCCGGAAATTCTGAGTATGCAGAAATACTTGATGATATGCGAAAAAAGATGGAGCAGGTACGCCAGCAAACCCAAGATCGTTTACCTACTCAGCGAACACCCGATGAATTTGATCGAGATACTGGTCAGCCTAATGAATACCGAATCCGGCCACGTCCTTCAAAAGCTGAAATGCAGAAGGTAATATCACCAACTAATCTTATGTAATCAAATTGTCAGCACTACGTAATATAACTATAGCCCTACTATTATAGCCCTACTATTTTTGAGAGCAAGTACGGAGGTTTCAGCAGCTATTTGGACTAAATTGCGAGGAGGCTGGAAAGGAAAGCGAACTCAGAAATTGTGAATGGTAATTTAAATAGACCTACTTATGAACCGGATACGTCTATTTCAGTTGGCTTTACTCTTGCTGGTGGGCTCTTTAGGTATGCAACCACCCCCCGATAGGTCGTTGAGTCAGAAGATTAGTGAGCAACTGACCAAGTATACCAATACCCTTCGGCAGGAGAAACTATACATCCACTTTGATAAACCTTATTACAGTGCGGGTGAGTCAATTTGGTTTAAAACCTATTTAGTAGATGCCACTACTCATCTTCCTCAACCCCTCAGCCGATTGGCTTATGTAGAGCTGATTGATCCTGATGGTGAGATTATCAGTCGTCGCAATCTGGAAATTACCGAGAGCGGTGCTGCCGGAGACTTTTCTCTTAGTGATACGCTACCCGTAGGTAACTATACTGTGCGAGCCTACACCAACTGGATGCGTAATTTTGATGAGGATTACTTTTTCCAAAAGTCATTCCCCATCGGTAGTATCGACAGTACGGCCTTAGTAGAGAATATTCGTCGGGAGGAACAAGTAGTACAAGAAAGCTTTGTCTTCCAACAAGGTCAACCACCAGTTGATCTTCAGTTTTTTCCGGAGGGCGGGGAGCTTGTAAATGGCCTAGCCAGCATGGTGGCTTTTAAAGCCACTGGGCCTGATGGTCACGGATTAGCTGTACAAGGTCGTATTATTGATCAATATCAACAGACCGTAGCTACTTTTGAAAGTAAGCAGTTTGGTATGGGGCGTTTTGTGCTTAAACCTTCGGCTGATAATACGTATCAGGCTGAAATAGAGGTAGCCGGAGTTCCACTTACCTTCCCTTTGCCTAAAGCGCGAGAATACGGCTATGTAATAAGGTCTTTTCCTAGCTATCGCTCAGAAAATGTCAAGGTTATTGTGGAAAGCCGAGGAGATGAAGGTGTAAACGGTGGAGTGTTGATTGGCCATCAGCGAGGTATTCCCTTTGCTTCTATTGTTGTGGGAGTGGAAGAGCCTTATTTCATTGCTGAAATAGCTAAGACGAAGTTTCCAAGTGGTATTTGTCATCTTACCTTCTTTGATAAAACTGGTAAACCGCAGTGTGAGCGTTTAGTATTTGTTAACTACCCCTCAGATTTACCTAAACTGGCTATTGAGAGTGATCAGGCTAGTTATACTACTCGCAAAAAAGCAGCTCTTCGCTTGATGTTAAAAGGTAAAAACCAGCAACCATTGTCGGCGTTTGCTTCGCTCACCATTACGAACCCCAATCAAATTAGCTATCCCGAAGAACACGAGACTATTGTGAGCAACTTACTGCTTACCTCTGACCTAAGGGGAACCATTGAGCAGCCTCAGTATTATTTTAATAATCGGACGGCAGAGTCCTACCAAGCGCTAGACAACCTAATGTTGACCCAAGGCTGGCGCAGATTCACCTGGGATGATGTGCTGGTGGATAGTCTTACTACTGCAAAATATATAGCAGAGCGAGGATTTCAAATAAGGGGGCAAATGGTACGCTACTATAATCGTGACCAACCCGTGAGTGGTCCGATTACTATGATGGTGATGGATAGTTCTATTTTTATGGCCGAGGGAAAGACCAATGAAAACGGACAGTTTGCCTTCGTTGACAATCAGTTCCGAGATACAACCGAGCTTGTTATTCAGGCTCGGCGGGTTAAGGGCAAGAAAGAAAAATTAAAAAACGATGTCTATATTGATTTAGAACTACTCAAAGAACCACCTGTTAAGCAACTGCGAAGCCCCGATCAATCAGTATGGCTAGCAATGATGGCTAATTACTTAGATCAGCAAGAGAAAATCAGTCAGATTGACGATGCTTATAACTTTGATGAGAAAACCATAGTGTTGGAGGGCATAGAAATAAAGGGACGTAAGGACGATTTTAATGATCCGTTTCGTGATGCTGATCGAATGTATGGCGAGCCAGATAATAGAATCATACTGGACTCAATTCCGGGCGGTGCTAGTGCACTGTCAATCTTTGACTTATTACGAAGAGTACCAGGAGTACAGGTTTTTGGTGCATTTCCCAACGAGACAGCAATCATACGACGAGGCCCAATAGGTGATGAAGCCTTTTACCTATTAGACGGTGTTCCAGCTGATGCCGAGCTAATTAACAATATAAATGTCAATGATGTATACTACATTGATGTACTGAAGGGACCCTCAGCAGCCATCTTTGGCAGCCGAGGAGCTGGTGGAGCCATTGCCGTGTATACCAGGCGAGGGGCAGGTGTGCCAGTAACCACTGAGCGGTTAGGAATTATCAATATTACCCACCCTGGCTACTACCAAGCCCGTGAGTTTTATACTCCCCGCTACAATACTAAAAAGCCCGAACACGTAAAGCCCGACTTCCGCTCTACTTTGCATTGGGAGCCAAACATTGTATTTGATGAGGAAGGTACTGCTCAGGTGGAGTTTTATACCTCCGATGAAAAGGCTACGTTTGATGTACGAATAGAAGGAATTAATGCTTTCGGCCAGCCATTCGCCCAGCAGCACTCTATTGTGGTAGAGTAAACAAGCACTAGAGTGTCTGGGTGCTCGAGATTATTTGGCTCGTTTCATGAGCACAAGAACACCCGAGCACTTGAACACTTCTAATTAAGGGCTTCCTTGTAAGTGTCAATAGCTCGTTGTCGGGCTTCCTTGTGGTCTACCATTGGCTCAGGGTAATCATCCGTACCGTACTCTGGTAGCCACTTTTTAATGTATTCTTCATTCTTGTCAAACTTATCAGTCTGGGAGTAAGGGTTGAATACTCGGAAATAGGGTTGGGCATCGGTGCCAGTACCCGCTGCCCACTGCCAGCCGCCGTTATTATTAGCTAGTTCGTAGTCGAGTAACTTTTTAGCAAAGTACGCTTCGCCCCAACGCCAATCGATCAGCAAATGCTTAGTTAAAAAGCTAGCAACAATCATCCGAACTCGGTTGTGCATATATCCCGTCTGATTTAACTGGCGCATTCCAGCGTCCACAATGGGGTATCCGGTTTTTCCTTTGCACCAACGCTGGAAATCCTCTTCACTATCTCGCCAGGGAATATTATCGTACTTGGGCTTGAAGGCTGAATCTACTACCTGTGGGCTGTGGTAGAGTACTTGCATATAAAATTCCCGCCAGATAAGCTCGTTCAGGAATGTTTCATTCAGTTCTCTAGCCTCCCAAGCCAGCTTTCGGATGCTCAGTGTACCATGCCGGAGATGAATACCAAGGCGGGATGTAGCGTCTTTCGCCGGATAATCCCTTTTTTCTCCGTAGTCCTCAATCAGGTTTTCATTGATACGATTGGGCGGAATCTCAATATCTGACCGCTTAAACCCCATATCTTCTAGTGAAAGAATTGGGAGTGGTTTGGTTTGATACCAGTTTTCAAATGATAGTCCGGAGGTATATGATTCCAACATACCATCCTCTAGTTTATTTAACCAAGCCCGCTTATAAGGCGTGAATACCTTATAAAAATCCCCACCTCCAGTTAGTATTTCATCCTTCTCAAAGATCACCTGGTCTTTATAGGTTCGGAACGGAATGTCCTGCTTGATGAGTAGTTTGTTAATCGCTTGGTCTCGCCCTTTAGCGTAAGGTTCATAGTCGTGGTTAGTATAGACTTCTCGCACTGAATAATCATGCAGAACCTCCTGCCATATTTCCTCTGGTTTACCATACTTCACCAACAGAGATGACCCTTTGTCTTTCAAGCGTTCATGTAAAGCGGTGAGGGTATCGTGAAGGAACATTACTCGGGCATCTGCTTTTTCTTCCAGATCATCCAAGATGTGACGGTCAAAGATAAATAGGGGTAACACCGGGAAATCGCCCTTCAGGGCATGAAATAATCCGGCATTATCGTCGAGGCGTAGGTCGCGACGAAACCAAAAAACAGTAACAGCTTGGTCAGGCATAGGGGTTTTAAATCAAAGTTTGTTGACAGAACCAAAAACTCTGATCAGTGTTTCCACACCCTTAGGATTCTGAGGTTCGGATAGATAACAAAAATGTGTAATTTTGTGGCGCATAACGGATTAAGTCTGATAATTATCATTAAAACCAATTTTTCATAAGCAATGAGCGAACAAAAAATCACAATCCAGAACGGCAACCTACAAGTACCTGACCAACCGATTATCCCATTCATCGAGGGCGATGGTACGGGAGTAGATATCTGGCCTGCTTCCAAAAAGGTAATGGATGCAGCCGTAGAAAAAGCGTACAATGGCAGCAAAAAAATAGCATGGCAGGAAGTATATGCTGGTCAAAAATCTTATGATAAATCGGGCGAATGGCTTCCTAAAGAGACCTTAGATACCTTTCGCGAATACTTGGTTGGTATCAAAGGGCCACTAACCACACCCGTAGGGGGCGGTATTCGCTCATTGAATGTTGCTCTGCGACAAGAGCTTGATTTGTACGCCTGCGTACGTCCGGTACGCTGGTACAATGGCACACCTTCTCCGGTAAAAAACCCTAGCACTACCGACATGGTGATTTTCCGAGAAAATACGGAAGACATTTACGCAGGTATTGAGTTTCAGCAGGGTACTGATGATGAGAAAAAGTTTGCTTCGTTGTTAAAAGAAAACTTTGCCGACCGATACAAAAAAGTACGTTTCCCAGCAACAGCTGGTTATGGTATTAAACCTGTTTCAGTAGAAGGTACCGAGCGACTAGTTCGTTCGGCGATTGACTATGCTTTCCAATATAAGCGCGATTCAGTAACGTTGGTACACAAAGGTAACATCATGAAGTTTACCGAAGGGGCATTCCGCGATTGGGGGTATAACCTAGCGAAGAAAGAGTTTGGTGCCGGTGATTACGAAGGTGGTCCGTGGCAAATCATCGAGAAAGATGGTCATCAGATTATTATCAAAGATGTGATTGCCGATGCATTTCTTCAGCAAATTTTACTGCGCCCCGCTGAGTACGAAGTAATTGCCACGCTTAACCTGAATGGTGACTACGTATCAGATGCACTGGCGGCTATTGTCGGTGGAATTGGTATTGCTCCGGGTGCCAATATCAATTACGAAACTGGTCACGCTATTTTTGAGGCTACCCACGGTACGGCACCTAAGTATGCTGGGCAAGATAAGGTAAACCCTGGTTCAGTCATTCTTTCCGGAGCTATGATGTTTGATTATCTGGGCTGGACAGAAGCAGCTGATTTAGTAAGAAAAGGTATTGAAGGCTCTATTTCAGCTAAGCAAGTAACCTATGATTTTGAACGCCTTATGGACGAAGCTACTTTGCTCAAATGTTCTGAATTTGGCGATAGTGTGATCCAGCACATGTAGAAACGAAAAAAGGTGACTTTTCACAAAAGTCACCTTCTCTTTTTCTTACTAAGAAACAGTTAGTTGCGTGCCCAGATTGCTTTTATCTCGTCAATAGCCTCTTCTACTGCCTCTTTTTCCAGTCCTAGACGGCAAGCCATATCTACACAAAGTTTGTGTTCTTGCTCAGCAATTTCGCCATCAATAACTGATATGAAAATAGCATCCATAATCTGGTCTTGTGGTTGTACCTGATTAAGAGGTACGATATGCTGTAGCTTATCGGCGTCTTTTACCAATCGCTCAAATTCCTCTGACTTTATTCCCGTTTCTTCGGCACGTTCTGCTAGAAACTCTCTCTCCCGAGCATTTAAATATCCATCTGCCGCGGCAATAGCAACCAGATTTACAAAATGCTCTAACTTAATTTTTCGATTTGTCATACAAGCTTCATTTAGACTCAATCTCAAACTTACGACTTGATTATTAGCTCTCCAACTTACTGATTATCAGGATATGTAATGTAAAACTGCTTGGATTCTGCTTTTTAAATCTTTCCTGAACAAGTAAGAGGGGGTATTACTTGTAATGTTTCAAGAGGCTTGACAGAATAGTTGCACATTTCTAAGGAAAAGCGGGTTTTAACTGTTTTGAGGAGGAGTAATAAGAGAAAAGTGGTACAACTACCTTTACGCGAAGTATTGACAGTGTGTGAGCAATAAAGAGGAGGTAAATAAGTAGCAAGTCCCAAAATGAGACATGAAAAATTACTTCATTTGCACTGATTATCAGTACTATCTAGTTCATTCATAGATTCTACGCTAATTGTGGTCTAATAATCTACACTATTAAAGAATATTTGCTAAAAGCTATTTATTTAGCGTAGTAAAAACAATTATGGCAATTAGTGGAGGTGATATTCAGCAAGCGAAAGCATTGCTAACTTCGGGCAGGCTAGTGGCAATTCCTACTGAGACAGTATATGGCTTAGCTGGAAATGCCTTTAACTCTGAGGCAGTAGCCACTATTTTTGAAGTAAAGAATCGCCCATCGTTTAACCCACTTATCACCCATGTCGATAGCCTAGATAAAGCAAGGGGCTATGTGGCAACTGTTCATCCTTTAGCCCAAAGGCTAGCTGATACTTTTTGGCCGGGTCCGCTTACCCTTCTACTACCTAAGACTGATGCAGTACCCGATATTGTGACAGCCGGGTCAGAACGAGTAGCCGTGCGTGTACCTCAGCACTCGCTAACGTTATCCCTACTTGAACAGCTGGATTTCCCACTGGCTGCCCCGAGTGCCAATCCGTTTGGCTACATTAGCCCTACCACAGCAGCTCATGTAGCGCAACAGTTGGGAAATAAGTTGGAGTATATATTAGATGGAGGTATTTGTCCAGTGGGGATTGAGTCGACTATTGTAGGAATTGAAGAAGATGTTGTTCGAGTGTATCGATGGGGAGGGGTTTCTCTGGAAGACTTAAAGTCAGTAGTCCCCAATGTTCAAGCTCCTATCAACCCAGATGAAGAGTCGCCACCGGCCCCCGGAATGTTAAAGAGCCATTATGCCCCAACTAAGCAAGTAGTGGTAGGAAACCTTCCTGAGCTTATTCAGCAATACCAGCATGCAGACGTTGGAGTAGTCTCTTTTCGCGATGTTTTTCCGCAAATTCCGGATAAGCAGCATGTGATACTATCAGAATCAGGCAATTTGAATGAAGCAGCTCAGCGATTATTTTCTGCTTTACGAGAACTCGACCAGCTTCCGATTGAGCTAATTTTAGCCGAGTTTGTTCCCAACCATGGTTTAGGACGAGCCATCAATGATCGATTAGCAAGAGCGTCAGCTTGACCGCGCTTATTAGGCCATGACACTTTCCTGAGGCATCAGATTGTGTGAATGGGCGTAAATATTTCTTACCTCGCTTCGGATATGATTCCAGGTTTCTTCATAGGAGGTGGCAAAACTTACAGTATGGTGGACTCCCCGAGGTTCAGCAGATTCACTGATTGTTCGGTTAGTAGATTTCTGGGGAAATAATAACTTTTTCATAGGAAAGTTGATTTATTCATCAAACATTACATTACAAATGTACAAAAAAATATAATTTATATACAAAAATTAAAGAAATTTTTTCAGAAATACCTTGAAAATAGTCTTAAACGCTATTACACGAGGTATTAGATGGTACATATGTAATGAATAGTATGCTTTCAGAAAAAGTGCTAACCTGTTTGGATAGCATACATTTTTATCGGGTAGTTAAATTTAAAATACCGCCAACTTTTTCTATTAGCAGCTTGTTACTTCTACAAATCGGCACTTAACGAAAGAAAAGCTAGGTTTTTACGCAAATTTGTACCGATTTATTAAATATATTTGCAAGGCATTTCATACTGTAATTTAAACTCAAACTAAGTAGTCTAATGACGCAAGTTGTTATCACAGCTATTATAGCTTTTACACTCATCATTTTGCTTTTGGTGGCATTGCTGCTGTTTGCCCAGTCTAAGCTCGTACAGCAGGGAGATGTAAAGATTATTGTAAACGGCGATGAAGAGAATCCAATTGTTGCATCAGCAGGTAGTACATTGCTTTCTACTTTGTCTGGTGAAAAGATTTTTCTTCCCTCAGCCTGTGGAGGTGGCGGTACCTGCGCCATGTGTAAATGTGCCATTGATGAAGGAGGAGGAGATGTTCTTCCTACTGAGGTGGGTCACCTAAGCCGGAAAGAGCAGCAAGAAAATGTACGTCTCTCTTGCCAGGTAAAGGTAAAGAATGATATGCGAATTCGCATTCCAGAGGAAATCTTTGGTATTAAGAAGTGGGAGTGTGAAGTAGTTTCTAACTACAATGTGTCCACCTTTATCAAGGAATTTGTAGTGAGATTACCCGAAGGTGAAACATTGGATTTTGAGTCGGGTGGCTACATTCAGATTGATGTCCCCCCAATCACGGTAGACTTCAAAGGTATGGATATTACTCCTCATCCGGAGTTGGGTCACAAACCCGATGTGTACCAAGAGGATTGGGATAACTTCAATCTGTGGGATCTGACCATGAAGAACGATGAAGAGATTTTTCGGGCTTATTCTATGGCAAATCATCCCGCCGAAGGTGATATCATCATGCTAAATATCCGAATTGCTACTCCACCTTGGGATCGAGCTGCCGGAAAGTGGATGGATGTAAATCCAGGAATTTGTTCTTCTTACGTATTCTCTCGTGAGAAAGGAGACAAGGTGACTATTTCGGGGCCTTACGGTGAATTCTTCATTAACCCGACTGAGCGTGAAATGATCTACATCGGAGGAGGGGCTGGGATGGCGCCACTAAGATCGCACATCTTCCATTTATTTCACACCGAGAAGTCAGATCGTAAAGTATCATACTGGTACGGTGGGCGTTCTAAGCGAGAACTATTCTACGTAGATCACTTCCGTAACATTGAGAAAGACTTCCCTAACTTTAGCTTCCATATCGGTTTATCTGAACCATTAGAAGAAGATAACTGGAAAGTGAAAGAAAGCTTAGACAGTGAAGGTGATGGCTATGTTGGTTTTATCCATCAGGTACTTCTTGATAATTATCTGAATGATCATCCTGAACCAGAAGAAGTAGAGTACTATCTGTGTGGACCTCCTTTGATGAATGCTGCGGTATTAAAGATGCTGGATGATATGGGAGTACCTCCTGAAAATATCCGGTTTGATGACTTCGGTGGATAGCCAAGTCTTATAAAAAAGATGAAAGGGAGCGATGTTTCGTTCCCTTTTTTTATTTTGGCTGAAGTTTTTTGAAAACGCCTCTAAACCTCTACTATGAGTTTAAGCCTCTTTTTCCGTCCGGTTGACCCGACGGTGTACGAATGGGTTTCCCAGCAGAATACGGTATTTAAGGCAATTGATGTATTTACCAGCGATTTCCCCAACTACGCCGAAGCAGATATTGCTCTGGTTGGATTATGCGAGCATCGGGGGAGTGAGTTTGACGAAGGTGTAGAACGAGCAGCCGATGCGATACGTCAGGCATTTTATCGCCTAAAAAAAGGCAGTGGAGCTTACAAGATCGCAGACCTGGGTAATCTAGTAAATGGCCATAGCTTAGAAGAAACTTACGGAAGATTGCGGGAGGTTTGTGAAACCCTTATCAATTATCGAACGCTACCGGTTATTATTGGTGGTTCTCATGATCTGGATTACGGGCAGTATCAGGCCTACGAGACTATGGAAAAACTGATTAGTGTGTTGTGTGTAGATGCTTTCATTGATATAGATCGGACACTAGTCTCAGAAAATACGCTAAAGCCTAATCAGCACCATTTGCATCAGATCCTGATGCATGATCCCAACTACTTGTTGAACTACAGTCATTTGGGATACCAGAGCTATTTGGTCGATGCAGAAGTTCCAGCTTTGCTGGATAAGTTTTATTTTGATAGCTATCGACTGGGGTTAGTCAACCAAGGTATTGCCACGATGGAACCTATCATTCGTAGTGCTGATATGTTGAGCATTGATATTTCGGCAATTAAGTCGGCTGATGCGCCTGGTCATCATCGTGCTCAGCCCTTTGGCTTGACTGGGCAAGAAGCCTGTCAACTCTGCTGGTACGCAGGGCATAGCGAGCGATTAACTTCAGCGGGATTTTATGAGTACAATCCTGACTTTGACGATGAACGACAAACAACCGCAGCTGTAATTGCAGTAATGATTTGGTATCTGATTGAAGGATATTATCATCGAACGTACGAAGAAAATTTTGAGAGTAATGATTTTACCAAGTATTTAGTCCCTATGTCTAGCTCGCCGGAGCAAATTACTTTTTATAAAGCTAAGAAAAGTGAAAAATGGTGGATGGAAGTGCCTACCCCGGTGAAGGAGCGGAAAAGTATTGTAGCCTGCGACCCGGCCGACTACGAAATGGCAACCAAAGGTGAAATACCCGATCGATGGATTCAGACCCAAGCAAAGTATTCTTAACAACCTAATAGATTTCTTATGAGCATTTTCGTGCGTTTATTTTTTTGTGTAGCATTTCTTATCACTAGTCTTATAAGCTACAGTCAGGACGATGGTTTTCAATCTCTTTTCAATGGTGAAGACTTAGATGGATGGGAGATTTACGGAACAGAAAAGTGGTATGTAGAAGATGGTTTACTTGTTTGTGAAAGTGGACCCGATGAAGCTTATGGCTATTTGGCAACAAATGAGTCCTATAAGAACTTTGTGCTGACGCTAGAATTTCAGCAAGAAGCTAACGGTAACAGCGGAGTGTTTTTCCGCTCATCTATTGAGGGAACGAAGATTAGTGGCTGGCAAGTAGAAGTTGCCCCTCCTGGTAATGATACTGGAGGTATTTACGAGTCTTACGGACGAGGTTGGCTAGAGCAAATTCCCGAAGAGAAGGAAGATATTCTGAATATGGGTGAATGGAACCAGATGCGAATTGAAGTAAACGGCGACCAAGTAAAAACTTATCTTAATGATGAACTGATGGTCGATTTAGAAGACGAAAAAATTGGCCAAGCCAATGGCTCTATTGCTTTGCAAATCCACGATGGAGGGGGTATTAAAGTACGCTGGCGCAACTTGATGGTGAAAGAGCTGTAGAATCGCAAGAAGCTACTTCTGTTGTTGGAAAATTCCGTTGTGCTGGCTACCCATGTACGTACCCCAGGGAAGGGGACTTCTTAGTGGCACTTCCGTACTAATTCGGTGTATCCGCAGACCGTTGAAAGTATACGTATGGCGCAAATCGGTGCTGTGGCAGTGAATGATGTCTAGCATTCCGTTACCATCTAAATCGCCCAGCCAGGGGGTAGAAGATATGTTACTTCCCTCCCAGGTTTCGCCTAGTTGCTGTACTTCGTGCTGACCAAACTCAATAGCTACCATCATATTATAAAAGAACTTTTGGTACAGCTCGTTTACCTGCTGGTAGTTCATGCTCATGATAATTTCATCCCGCCCGTCGTCGGTTAAGTCAATAGCCACCGGGCTGCTGGTCTGATAAAATCCCAAAGAGTCAGTAAATTCAATGGCACCGCTGCTTCCATTAATCATAAACTGACGGTTCCACTCTAGTTTAGGCCACTCTCCCTGAGCAATAGAAGCAAAGAAATCAGGAATTGAGTCAGCAGTGAAATAGCCCACGGCTAACGAACTGTAGGCTTCAGTGTTGGGTAGCGTTGTTTTCCAGAGAGGCTTAAGGCTTTTACCTTCAAAGGCCAGTATATCTCCCGCTACCGACATAGCGACAATATCCAGAATAGAATCTCCGGTTACATCGACACCATTGGGTGGGGCAATAAATCCCTTGTCGGGACTACTGGCTAACAGGTTCGCTTCTGACAGGTCTTCCTGCATTACATCAGATAGCGTAGTAGCGTATAAATTACCACCAATCGTTTCCCCACCCGTACCAAAAACTACGATCAAGTCATCTTGGTTAGCATTAGGAAATGCGATGACGGACATATAAATCTCTTTCCCATCAGGCATAGCGGCTTGGGCAAGTACTTTTCCCGACTGGGAGTCTAGCACTAATAAATAACCTACTGGGCGGTCAGGATCGTAAGGTTCTACCAATACGTCACCACCATTCGATACCAGCAAATCTTCCAGTCCATCCCCATTTTGGTCAGGTATGATTTGCGGATTGTAAAAATTATACCATTTTGCTCGACGGACTTCTTCCAACTCAGTGGCTGGAAAAAACTCCCACAGAAGGTCACCATTCTTGCCATTAACCGCTTTCAACACAGCAGAACGTCCGCCGATAATAACATCTTTAATGCCATCTTGATCGATATCCAGTAGAGTGGCGGAACCAAATACCTGATCGCGGGCGGCTACCCGCCAAAGCAGTTCTCCGTTTGAGCCATCCAGGGCAATAATCGCTGAGTCGGAAGGAGTAAGCTCTTTACCGCCTGCACCTAAAATAATGTCTTTAATACCGTCACCGTTTAGGTCGGTGGTACGAGGAGAAGAAAATGTGCCAATACCTAGTAGATGACTGGACCAGAACGATTGAGCAGCCGTTTCATTTGCTATTGCAAACAAGCCGACGAGTATTATTATGTGCCAACGACTACTCATTGTCTTAATCTTATTTCCGATAATCTAGCGGCGGCTCCCGGTCGCCTAGTAAAGAATTGTAGGCAAAATCGTCTCCGCGCTTCTGCATCAGTTCTTCCCGGGCTATCTTCGTTACTTCCGGTTGCTGAAAGATATCAATCGCTGTTAGCGATAATGTTTTAGAAGCGACTATCATTCCTTTATGACCGATGCTAGTTCCACCCGCTGCTACGGCTTGCCAACTGTGAGCGTAAGTGCCCGGCACCCAGGTGGCGGAGGACATTCCCGCCGTAGGTGCCATCCAGCTTACATCGCCTACATCGGTAGAACCACCTGTGCCCCGGTTGCTAACCGTGTAGGGTTGAACCTGATTGGCTGATGCTAGGGTTGCATCAGAATCATAGGTTTGTTGTATTTGCTCGGCAAAGGCTTTTTCTTCTTCATCGTAGCTTACTCCACCCACAGTTTGTAGGTTCTGGTACATGATCTCCGAGAGTGTTTCGTTAGGTAGCACATTGTAGATGCCGTGAATTACTTCATATTCCATACGGGTTCCGGTGCCTAATGCCGCGCCTTCGGCAGCTTTCACTACTCGCTCAAACATATCACGTACTTCCTGCATTTCAGGGTGACGTACGTAGTAGAAAGATTCGGCAAAGCCCGGAACGATGTTGGGGGCATCTCCACCTTTAGTAATTACGTAGTGAATACGACTTTCGGCAGTTACGTGCTCGCGCATCATATTCACCATCATATTCATGGCTTCTATTCCATCTAGCCCTGACCGTCCCTTGTCGGGAGCAGCGGCAGCGTGAGCCGAGTTACCATAGAAGCGGAATTTAGCTGACTTATTAGCTAGTGATGATCGGGCACTCGCGCTATTTTGGCTACCCGGGTGCCAGTGCAGTACTGCGTCTACATCATCAAACAACCCCTCCCGAACCATATACACTTTTCCGGCTCCGCCTTCCTCAGCCGGAGTACCGTACAAACGGATGGTACCTGCCGTTTTGGTTTCTTCTAACCAGCCCTTTACCGCAATAGCCGCCGCTACTGAACCCGTACCAAACAAGTGATGCCCACAAGCGTGGCCACTCTGGCCTTCTTCTTTTATTTGCCGCTCAGGAACGGCGGCTTGGGACATTCCGGGCAATGCATCAAACTCGGCTAAGAGACCAACCACGGGCTCACCCGAACCGTAGGTAGCCACGAAAGCGGTAGGAATTCCGGCTACACCCGCATCTACCGAAAATCCAGCATCAGTCAACGTTTTTTGTAGTAATTGGGAGCTTTGCTCTTCTTGATAGCCCAGTTCGGCATAGTTCCAAATTTGGTGGGCAATATCAGCGTATTGCTCATACTGAGCGTCTAAGCCCGCCAGTACTGCTTTTTCTGCTTTAGAAAGTTTGCTTTGAGCAAGGCCAGAGAGAGCCATTCCCAGGCTTACCAAAAACGTAATGAATATTCTCATAAGTCAGTAAGGTGTAGTGATAAAACTTCTAAAATACGGCTACCAGGTGAATGAGACAACCTGAAGATTAGATTTTCTAGGAAAAGGTTGTATCTATCTCAGTCGCTAGGCAGCTTCTGAGTTAGTGAGAGTGCTAATAGCGATAGGAAATTTGTATATTTCGGACTAACCTAACCTTATTAATCATGCAAAAACTTATTTGCTTATTCTTTTTCTTAACATTATGCACTATGACTGCTTTTGCTCAATCCGATAATGATGATGTTCGTCACGTAGTGGTATTTAAGTATAAAGCGGATGCTTCAGAAGCGGATATTCAGAAAGTAACCGATAGCTTCCGCGATTTACAAAATAAGATTCCGGGCATTGTCTCATTTGAGCATGGTATTAATAACAGCCCTGAAGGAAAAAATCTAGGCTTCACCCACGTGTACCTCCTCACCTTTGAAGATATCGAAGCTCGCGACACCTACCTACCTCACCCCGAACACAAAAAATTTGGTAGCCTGCTTGGAGAGCTAGATGTACTGGAAGATGTGTTTGTAGTAGATTATACGGTGGGGGAATGACGAGAATAAGTTTGTGAACAAAATACTTATTGGTGCTTGCCTTCTATTAGTATTAGCCTCAAATGCTTACTGTCAGTTTAAAGTTCGGGGAATTGTATTTTCAAAAGAGGAAAAACAAGGGGTTCCTGGAGTAAGTGTTCTTGAGAAAGGAACGAAAAATGGAACAGTAACGGATATTGATGGAAGCTTCGTTTTAGAAGTATCTGATTCAAGTGCAACCCTTGTATTTATGTCTGTCGGCTATATCACCGAAGAATACCTTCTTGAGAGTTCAGATTCACTTTTTATCAAGATAAAAGAGGACTGTATTAGACATTTCTTCGATAGTCAAAGTATAACATTTTACGCTAGAAGTGGAGTAATAAACACACCTCTCGGCGGACAAATTGATTTTGCTTTTCCTAACTTTCATCAAGGAACTTTGATAACGAGTTTTAGCTATCAGACGGATTTGATGGATAACAACTTCACAAACGCCAAAGCTGAGTATAGGCACTTCTTCTTTAACTGTGATTTTGACATAGATGCTAACTGGTACTTTAAACAAGTATCGTTTAATAACAATTTTGAATCAAGAACTCATTCCTTCGAATCCAACTTTACTTACGACGGATGGAGATTTGTTGTTGGTTACAGTAATCTTCGCTTCGACAGGTTTGAACAGGATAAAGAATTAACTATGTCAGCCCCTGTGATAGGCTTCGGCACTTGGGTTGATGCCCGTACTTTTGGAGTTATGGTAACTGGAAAGTCAGCGATCTATAGAAATGTGACAGAATGGATTGGCGAAGCTACTTTTCATATGAAATACATTGAACTCTTCGTAAACTATTACAAACTGGACAATTTTTCAGAAGTGAGTATTGGAATTGGAAAAGAAATTGGATACTGGCTAAAGTCCCAGAAACAGTATAGGGAGCAAAACAAATGAAATAGTTCGGTATTGATTAGAAAACTCTCCTTTCAAAAACCCTTGCCAATACAAACAATACCACTGCATAAACAGCCAAACCCATAGTATAAAACAACCAAAAATTTCCACCGTAGGCGATGGCTTCTACGCTGCGGAACGACCAGTAGGTGGGAATAATGGCAAAACCTTCCAACGCACTATGGTCTAGGAAATAGCGGAGGATGGGGAGGTTGAGTACGAGATTGAAGATCTTGAACTGGGCTAAACCCTCCATTTTATTGCGGGCGAAGGTCGCGGTCATTAGTGCTAACAGTGGGGCAATCAGGCTATATTGGGCAGCTAGTAGTAGTGCTTTGCCAAACGGTATCGCTACTAAATCTCCGTACACTAGCAGCATTAGATTTACGATGATAGAGATCATTACTCCGGCAGCTAAGCGAAGTAGAACGAAGGTTCCGGCGGAGATGGGAGCGACCCGCAGGGCACTGAATACATTCTCGTCTTTTTCTTCCAGAAACAGAAAGCCGCTGATAAAGCCAAACATGGTGGCCGATTGCATACATGCCCACATTAGAATAACCGGATGGTAAGGTTCAATGATCGGGTACAGCTCGGTGAGATAAGGTACCAACAACTTCACAATCGCTAAGGCGATGAGCGGGAAGAATAGCAAGCCCTTCAACAATGGTTCGCGGAAGGTAATGCGAAAGTCGTTATGGCTAATCAGCAATAATTGTTTCATGACCAGATATGTTTGCGGAATGAAGCTCGGGCGAGGTAGTAGCTGCCGACAACGGCTAATGTACCGTAGCCGTAAGCGTAGATCAATTCCATTGTTGATATATCTTCAAATGAAGCTTGCAGTAGCAAAATACTGGGATAGGAAGGAATAGGATAAAACCAAGCGGAAGAAGCCGCTCCGAAAAATGGAATAAACGGTAAGGCAGTGAGAATTAGCATAGGAATCATCCGTACCATAAATTGATTGAACGAATTTGTCTGAGCTACCAGCCAACCACCCAGAAAAATATAGAAAAGACTAGCTCCAATCACACCCATCGCAAAGTGAATGTACTGAAATTGCCATCCGTAACCCGCCCAGGCCATCAGCAGGGAAGTGACCAACGCCACTGCCGTAAGCGAAATAGCCTTAGACCAAAGATAAGTGTCGGTAGATAATGGTGATACCGCCAGGGCTTCTAGTGTATGTTGGTCTTTTTCAAAAAGCACTAACGCACCAATAAACATAAGCCCAGTTACTACCGGATCGTTGTAAATCAACAGTACCAGCAGTTTTTCTAAACCACCCAAGTCCTTCAGCAGATAGAACAATCCCAGATACACTCCAGCCAGCACCAGTGAAATAACGATAAGCTGATTACGGTGCAATAGCAGTAAATCCCAGCGAAGTAAGTTGGTCAGTGCTTTCATACCAGGCTTTGTCCGGTTAGTTTGATAAATACATCCTCCAGCGTTGCCTCTTCCGAGTGAATGGTTCGGATATTATTCTCCCGAAGGATCGCTAGAAAGTCTTCATTCTGACCGAGCGTATCTAGCGCGTACTCGTAAGCCGCACCATTATTCTGTGCTTCAACTCGTACTTTTCGTTTTCCGTGCTGTAACTTCAATGTAGCCGGACGATCTAGCGCTTTAATTTCCCCATCAATAATCAAAGCAATGCGGTCGCAGAGAGCATCGGCATCGTACATACTATGGGTAGTGATGAAGATCGTCTTCCCCTGGGCTTTCAGATCCAGAATAATGTCTTTGATAATTTTCCCATTCACTGGGTCTAGACCCGATGTAGGCTCATCCAGAAACAGAATATCCGGGTCGTGCAGAAAGGAGCGGATGAAATTTAGTCGCATCTTCATGCCCTTAGAAAAGTCAGCAACGGATTTGTCGGCATCCTCCTTCAGCCCTACCTTGTCTAGCAATTCGTGAAAGTCAGTAGGCTTGCGCTCGTAGAAATTGGCGAAGAATTGCAGGTTTTCTAGCGCAGTCAATTTCAAGTAATGATTGGGAAGCTCAAAGCTCACTCCAATGCGCTGGTAAAAATCTTTACCCCAGCTTAATAAATCTTTTCCCTGAATCTGCACTTGACCTTTGTAACCGTCTAGTAATTTATACAGAATTTTCTGGGTGGTACTTTTTCCGCTGCCGCTAGGGCCAAGAAAGCCAAATATTTCTCCAGGTTCAATCGCAAAGGAGATACCTTTCAGTGTGGGAGTCTGGTTTTTGGGGTAGGTGTACTGAAGGTTATTTACTGTTATCATAAACTTAGGCATTCATGCCCGATTTTAAAATATCAATGAGTTGCCGAAGAGCCTGAGTATACTCGGCTTCGCTAGCTTGTATCACCGGGCCTAAAGGATTAGAATCATCCTCCGTGGGTACTAAAGTTTCTAGTAGGGTTTTGCTGATCTGAATAATTAGACGAGCCATCACAGTAGCATCCAAATTCTTCTTCAGCCTGCCTTGTTCTTGCTGCTGCTTAATTATTGATGAGAAAAAGTCGACGGCCTCCTGGTCATAGCGAACCATATCTTTTGCCACTTCTGGAATCAATTTTTCCTGACTGTAGCGGTAGAGAAACCGGTTCATCACTGGGTATTGAGCATCAAAAGCTAATCCTTGGTGAAATAAAGCTTCCAGCCAATCCCAAAAATTATTGGGAGTAGTGGTCATGGCCGATTGCATGAACTCTCGTTTTTGGGCAATCACATACTCTTTTAAATAGAAATACAGTGCCTTCTTATCATCGAAATACTGGTAAACACTTCCCTTGGCGATTCCTAGCTTTTTTACTAACCGATTGAGGGATGCTTCCTGATAGCTATACTTCGCAAATTCTTCAAAAGCAGCCTCAATAAATTGCCGCTTTTTATCCGGTTTTAAGCGTTCAAATGTGGGTTTTGCTCTTAAAATGACCATGTGGTCATAATTGATCTGATTATCTTTTACGTTACCAATTTGACTTAGTTACATTGTCCATTAAGAAAATTGATTTTAGCGAAATAGAGAGTCCTAATAAAAGGCTTACCGTAGGTAAGGCCGACTAGATTTGAGTATTATAAAGCACTAAATTACTCCTGTTTCTGCTGAGATTGCTTTAAAGAGTATTACCAAAGTGATGAAACCTACTAAAAGAGCGAAATAGCCAATGTATCTTCCCTGTCTGCCATAAAACATTAATAGAGAGATTCCTGAAATTAAAAGTAATGGTGCACTAAAGAATACCCTAAATACGATTAGGAACTTAGTTTCCTGATACGTTGGAAGAAAGAGATAAATGTAGAAGTATCTAGCTATCGGAAATGCTGAAATCACTACTACGGTGTATAAAACAAATAATCCAGCCCGCTTCATTTATTTCATTATATCAAATGATTTCCTTAAGAAACTCTTGTCAAAAGTTAGTAGATCACGAAGTGCATCTAAAGATATTCTAATCATGATAGTTCTCATAAAATTGTTATGAACTTGAATATTAAAGTTTTCAATAAACTACAGCTCGAGTACTTGAACCTTGTAGGCAGGAGAAAAAACAATAGCTTTGTCTGTCCTATTAAGTTCGCTTAAATCGCTACTGCGTGAAATTCATTGGTGTAATTTTCAGCCTGCTACTTATTGTCTCTTTTCCACTGCTTGCCCAGAAAAAAAATGCTGACTACCGACTTTTACTTAAAAAAACGACAACCCCCATTGTGATTGACGGAGGCACGCTAGATTCGGCCTGGCAGCAGGCTAATGTTGCTTCCGACTTTCACATGATACTGCCGATGGATACCAGTCGGGCCCAGGTTCGGACGGACGTGCGTATGGCTTACGATGATAACTTTCTGTACTTACTTGCTGAGTGCTACCACGCTAAGCCGGGGCTGTACATTGTGGAATCTATGCGCCGGGATTTCTCATTTGGGAAAAATGATAACTTTCTATTGTTTATGGATCCGTTTGATGATCAGACCAACGGGTTCTCATTCGGAGCCAATGCCGCCGGAGCTCAATGGGACGGACTAATGTACGAAGGTGGTCGAGTCGATTTGAGCTGGGATAATAAGTGGGTTTCGGAAGTAAAGAATTACGAGGATAAATGGGTGTTCGAAGCGGCTATTCCCTTCAAAACCATTCGCTACAAAAAAGGCATTACCGAGTGGGGCATCAACTTTAGCCGCCTGGATTTAAAAATGGCAGAGAAATCAGCCTGGGCACCCGTACCCCGACAGTTTCCGTCGGCATCATTAGCGTATACCGGCACCCTAGTTTGGGATCAGCCACCGCCTACCGTAGGCGGAAATGTCTCCATTATTCCTTACACATTGGGCGGAGCTACCCGAAATTTTGAAGAAAACACATCTACTAAATACCGGGGCGATGTTGGCGTTGATACTAAAATTGCCATCACCTCTTCGCTAAACCTAGATTTGACCATAAATCCTGATTTTTCCCAAGTCGAAGTAGACCAGCAGGTGACTAACCTGGATCGTTTCGAGCTATTCTTTCCCGAACGGCGGCAGTTTTTTCTGGAGAACGCCGACCTATTCGCCAATTTTGGCTATTCGACTATTCGTCCGTTCTTTTCCCGACGGATTGGGCTAGGCGTACCAATTCGGTTTGGTGCCCGGTTAAGTGGCAAGCTTAATAAAAACTGGAGGATTGGGGCCATGAATATTCAAACGGGCAAGGTGGATGAAACTAACTTACCCGCTCAAAATTTTGCTGTTGCTGCCATTCAACGCCGAGTATTTGCTCGATCTAATATCGGACTTATTGTAGTAGATAAGGAATCACTGAATTACACGCCAAGCGATGATCCAACTGTTCCGACTTACTCTCAGTACAATCGTAATATTGGTGTAGAGTACAACATAGCGTCCTCTAATAATCTATGGACAGGAAAGGTGCTTTATCTTCATTCTATGAGTCCCGAGAAATTGGGTCGTAATATGGTACACGCGGCTAACCTAGAGTACGACAGCCGCCGCTGGACACTGAGCTGGCAGCACGAATACGTAGGCAGGGGGTACACTGCTGAAGTGGGTTTTGTGCCCCGCCGCTCCTATATTAAAGTGAATCCCGAAATAACGTACCGTTTCTTTCCCAAAAATAGCAGTGTAGTCAGCCATGGACCTACGCTAAGCTCGACACTTTTCTTCAATAAATCGTTTGATCAAACTGATAACGAAAGCTACCTCGCCTACAATGTCAGCTTTCAGAATCGCTCTAGCTTTACTACCTGGGTTGCTTATAATTATATTCAGTTACTTCAAGGATTTGATCCTACCAACGCTTTAGGCGATACATTGGCAACCGGAACAGAGCATTGGTGGAATGCCTGGGGTACTGAGTACGAATCTACTCCGAATAGCTTATTTACTTATTCTTTCTCTACGCGCTACGGAGGCTACTATGCTAACAGCACCCGGCTCAACATAACGAGCGAACTGGGTTATCGTTTTCAGCCCTACGTAAGTATTGCCGTTCGGTCTAGTTATAATCACATTGATCTACCCGAGCCCTGGAACCTGAATACTTTCTGGTTAGTAGGTCCCCGAGTGGACGTTACCATGACGAATAAACTGTTTCTGACCGCATTTATGCAGTACAACGAGCAAATCGATAACATAAATCTAAATACCCGTCTCCAGTGGCGTTACCAACCCGCTTCCGATTTGTTCATTGTCTATACCGATAATTACCTCCCTCAGCCCTTTGGCATCAGGAACCGAGCGTTAGTACTGAAGTTTACTTATTGGTGGAATGTATAGCAGAAAAACTCTCTTTTCCTGTACTATCTACTGAAATTACTGCCTTCAAGTCTAATTAGTAGTTGGGTTCAACTATTATCACATAGTGGTGATTGTTTCAATCGTATATTGTCAATTATGCAATATCATACATTTATTTTGTCTTGATAATAACAATTAATCAGTAAATAGTTGCGATAGAGCGAAATAATCATTTTTTTAATATATTCTTAGAGCGCAAATTTTAAGTGGGTTGCTACTATTTACAACTTGATTAAGGCATACAACTCACTATACAGAGTACAGCAATACTTTTTCTAACTAATACACACTCGTATGAACCTAAAATTACTTGCGCGCTTAGCACTAAGTATTCTTTTGCTTAGCGGAACAATTGCAACCTACGCCCAAGAACGAACGGTCTCCGGAACAGTAACCTCCGATGACGAGGGGGTTTTACCAGGGGTTAATATTCTGGTGAAAGGGACTACCAAAGGAACGGTTACTGACATAGAAGGAAACTATCGGATTGAAGTGTCCGGTGGGGATGCTACGCTGGTATTCTCAGCGGTAGGTTACACAACTACAGAAATGATAGTAGGTAACCAGTCAACGGTCAATGTCTTGATGTTACCAGATATTCAATCACTTTCTGAAGTAGTGGTAGTTGGCTTTGGAACCCAGAAGAAAGCCGACATAACCGGTGCGGTAGGTTCTATCTCAGCTGCTGAAATTGCCGAGAAGCCTATTACCAGCCCCGATCAGATTTTAGCCGGACGGGTTTCGGGAGTGCAAATCTCCAACCGAAGCGGTGATCCAGGTGCTCCGATTAACGTTCGTATCCGCGGAGTGGGTACAGCTGGGGTTAATCAGCCACTCTGGGTAATTGACGGGGTGCCTATCGTACAGACAAGCAATATTACAGTAAACACTGCTTCCAGTACAGAAACCAATCCTTTGGCAGGAATCAACCCCAACGATATTCAATCTATTGACGTACTGAAAGATGCGGCTTCGGCGGCTATTTACGGAGCCCGGGCCGCTAACGGGGTAATTATTGTTACCACTAAGCGAGGAAAAGAAGGGCGTACTTCGGTTACTTACGATGGCTACGTAGGCACACAAACTACGCCCAGGCGTATTGACGTGCTCAATGTAGACCAGTTTATTGATTTACAAGGTGAGTTGGGACGTGACCTTAGTCAATTCCGGGGCGAACCCTTCGTAGACTGGCAAGATGCTATCTTTAAGAACGGCCCCATGCAAAGCCACAATATTACGGCGAGTGGTGGTAGCGAAAACATCAACTTTAGTGTATCAGCGGGTTATTTAAACCAAGAAGGTATTGAGTTAGCCCAGGGCTTCGAACGATACTCTTTCAAAGCTAATTCTGATATTAAAGTCGGTAAGCGGAAGCAATTTACTTTTGGTGAGTCGCTGCTGGTAAGCTTCATTGATCGCCTGGTACAATCGGAAGGTAATCGGTTTGCTGCTTTTAACTCCGCCCGTAATGCGCCCTACTTCAAAATTTTTAACCCAGATGGTCCGTTCGGCTATAATCCAGAAAACCCGACCACCACTGGCGGAGCAACGGGTGCAAACTATGTATACCGTAGCGATCTGAATGTAGAAGAAACTCGGGTGCGTAGCCGAAAGGTTTTGGGGAATATCTACGGACAGTTAGAGATTATAGAAGGACTTACATTTAAGATGTCGGCTGGTATTGATTACAACGTAGGCGATGGATTCTTCTACCAAGCTCCAGTTACATTCACGCAAATTGAAGATCCTCGCTTGTCGCTATTGGTACAATCCCGTCCGATTGAATTAACCACCAACTTAGCTAACACGCTAACGTATTCCAAGGCATTTGGTCAGCATAACCTTACCGTCTTACTTGGACACGAGGAGACCAACTTCCGCTTTGATAAACTTCGGGTTCAGGGACGTGACCTAGCTTTTCCTGATGTAATTCGCTTTGGTTCAGTAGCCAACGTAGTAGCCGCGGGTAATGAGGCCGACCACTGGGCACTTCGTGGGTTCTTAGGTCGCGTTAACTATTCTTATGGGGGCAAATATCTGGCTACGTTTAACGTTCGGCGCGATGCTTCTTCTCGTTTTTCTGAGGACAATCGTTCCGACATCTTTCCTTCGGCATCAGTCGGCTGGCGTATCTCTGAAGAATCTTTCTTCCCCGAGACTAGTTTTATTGATGACTTGAAAGTACGAGTTGGCTGGGGTGAATCAGGTAACCAATTTACTGGGCTTAATTTTGCTTATCTAAGTTCACTTAACATTAACCCATTTTATGTACTTGGTGTTGGGCAAAATGTAGTGCGGGCTCCCGTACCTACCAGCTTCGCTAATGCTGACTTACGCTGGGAAACCAGTACTCAAACTGATATTGGTTTAGATGCTGCCTTCTGGCAAGGTCAATTAGAGCTTACATTTGACTACTACGATAAAGTAACCAGTGACGTACTGATCGGATTACCTATTCCGGCGGTTTCGGGATTCTTCTTACCTACTGATGCTAACATTGGGGAAATCCGAAATAACGGTATTGAATTAGCTCTAAACTACCGAGGCCGTTCAGGAGATCTGGAGTATAGCATTGGTGGTAACTTCACCACAGTAAATAACGAGGTTACTTCACTCGGCGAGATCACGGCGATTAATACCGGAGTAGGGGGTGGACAAACTCACCGCACGGTAGTAGGCGAATCGCTGGGACACTTCTTTGGTTTTAAAACGGACGGCATATTCCAAACACAGGCGGAAGTAGATGCTGCTCCTACAGATGCTCTTTCATCTGACCGTCAGCCCGGTGATATTCGCTTTGTGGATGTGAACGGTGACGGTACAGTGGACAATAACGACCGTACGCTCTTGGGTAGTCCGATCCCGGATTTCTACTACGGCGTTAACTTATCAGCTAACTGGCGAGGTTTTGACTTCTCAGCTCTATTGCAAGGGGTAGGAGGAATGCAAGTTTACAATGCGGCTCGTCAAAGCTTTGAAAACCTATCGGGTACCAATAACCAATCTACTCGTGTGTTGGATCGCTGGAGTGGACCCAATACCAGCAACGAAATACCTCGTGCCACGCTGGATGATCTGAACAGCAACAATCGGTTTTCTGACCGTTGGGTGGAGGATGCTGACTTCTTACGGGTTCGAAATATTCAGTTAGGCTACACCGTTCCATCCGAGATACTGGAATCTTTAACCAATGGGTTTGTTAATAACGTGCGGGTATACGTAGGTGCTCAGAACTTATTCACCTTCACCAACTATCTTGGCTTTGATCCTGAAGTGACCCGTGGGTTTAGCTTCCAAAAGGGAGAGTTTCCATTGGCAACTGGGCAAGACTCCGGCGGCTCGCCTCAGCCTCGTATCTACCAGTTTGGAGCACGGGTAACATTTTAAGAATTAGTTGAAGTTGTAAAATTTCAGAACAATGAAAAAAATATTATTAGCACTAACATCCTTATTCCTGTTAGCCCAATCGTGTAATAATCTAGATTTAGAACCTCTAGATCGGGTAACTGAGAACTCCTTTTACAAAACCAAAGCCGATTTTGACGGTGGTGTCTTTGCTTCTTACGCTTCCATCCAGAAGTTTTGGGGACTAAGTACTGAAACCCTGGGCGAGCGAGGGGAGTACTGGAAACTTTCGTTAGCGACTACCGACGATGTGGTAGCCGATGATTTGACGGCCGACCAGCGGTCGCGTAATCTGGATAACCTGTTGTTCGATCCTTTTGCAGTGCCCTTCCAGTCGCTGTATTCCATGATTTACGAAGGAATCTATCGCGCTAATCTGGTGATTGATAAGTTAGACGATGAAAATGAACTCAGTGCCGACCAGAAAACCCAACTTGAAGCTGAGGCTAAATTCCTGCGAGCCTGGTTCCATTTTCAGGCAATGAAAATGTGGGGAACTCCTCCGTTGGTTACTGAAGTACTTCGTGATCTCAACAGTCTGGCTCAGCCCAATGCCACCGAAGATGCCCTCTTTACTCAAATCTTATCAGATTTTAACGATGCTGCTAACGGGTTACCTGAGTCGTGGGACGATGCCAACCTCGGACGAGCAACTGCTTGGGCCGCTAAGGCGTACGTTGGTAAAGTGAATGTCTGGAAAGAAGACTGGCAAGCGGCTATCACTGCCTTTGAAGACATTGTTCAGAATGGACCATTCCAGTTGCAGGCTGACTATGTAGAGGTGTTTGCCTTTGATAATGAAAATAATTCTGAGTCTATTTTTGAGATTCAGTTTGGTGGGCCGTTCTCCGACGATAACCTTTGGGTATTTGATGATATTCACTCTGAGGCTTTCAAAGCAACCCAGGGTATCGCACGAACCAACATACTAGATGCTGGTAATGGTGCCCCAGGTGGAAAGAATGGCTGGTTAGCTCCTAGTCAGGATCTATTAGCGGCTTACGAGCCGGGGGATTTACGTCGGGAAGTGACGATCTACGCGGAAGGAGATATGTACTATACCACTACCCCTTATGAAGCTATTCCTTACGATCCCGAATGGTCTTCCAGTGATCTTACCATGGCGAAATACCGCGGTGCTCGCAACGTCGTTCCGGCTAATCACGCTCCGCACGGACAAGCTGATTTCAATAATGAGCGCTGGCTTCGTCTGGCTGAGTTAAAGCTATTGTATGCTGAGGCTCTTATTGAAGAAGGTCGAGATGCTGAGGCTTTGACTCAGATCAACGATATTCGTCGACGGGCAGGATTAGCTGATCTAGCAGCCCCGGTAGATATTACCGAGGCTATGCGACAAGAGAAGCGGATAGAATTAGCGTTGGAGCCACATCGATGGTTCGATATCACCCGTTGGGGTATTGGTGCTGAGGTATTCGGCGACCGTTGGGACGACCGACTCAATCTATTTCCATTCCCTCAGTCGGAGATCGACCGAAGCGGTGGAACACTGAATCAGAATACCGGATACTAGACTCCATTAACAACTTTTTCGAATAAAGAAGCAGCCCAATTCCGGGTTGCTTTTTTATTTAGCTTTAGTTTAGAGAAAATGAATTGGCTGGTGAAAAATGTGCGACTGCGAATCATGGCTGTATTTCTGCTAGTAATTACTGCTTGTCAGCAGAAGAATGCCATATTTGAGCAACTATCACCCCAAGAAACGGGTATCGACTTTGATAATAAGCTAGTAGAAGATAGTGTATACAATGTATACTCTTACATGAATATCTACACCGGGGCGGGAGTAGCTACGGGCGATGTAAATAACGACGGTCTTCCTGATCTTTACTTTAGTGGTAACCAGGTATCTGGTAGACTTTATCTTAACCAGGGCAATCTCCAATTCACGGATGTAACCGAATCCGCCGGACTGATAAACGAACGTTGGGGAACGGGCGTGACGATGGTCGATATTAATCAGGATGGTTGGCTAGATATTTATGTGTGTGTCTCTGGCATCGGTTCCAATGAAGAACGCTCAAATCTGCTTTATATCAATCAGCAGGATGGTACGTTTACGGAAGAGGCTACTGCTTACGGTTTAGCCGATTCTCGGCAGGTAATGCATGCTGCCTTCTTAGATTATGACCGAGATAATGACCTAGACGCTTTCCTCATTATAAACCCTACCGATTCAGTATTTCAGGTGGACGTGGTGAAGCCTCGCAAAACTAACGGACAATCTAGCAGTACCGATGTGCTTCTTAAAAACGAGGGTGGAACGTTTGTAGATGTATCCCGCGATGCGGGTATTCTGATTGAAGGACAAAGCCTAGGAGTAGCCGTAACTGATATTAACCAGGACAACTGGCCGGATATTTATATTTCCAACGATTTTATTGGCAACGATGTGCTATACATCAATCAGCAAGACGGTACGTTTAAAGACGAAGCCTTAGGCTATTTCAAACATACTAGCTACGCCGGAATGGGTAATGATGCCGCTGATTTCAACAATGACGGCCTGGTAGATATCATTGAGCTGGATATGTGCCCTGAAGATAACTTCCGGCGAAAACTCATTTTGCCGGGAACGAATTACGAACGCTTTCAAATGGCCATTCAGCAGGGTTACCAACCTCAGTTTACCCGCAATACCTTACAGTGGAACCGAGGCAACGGAAACTTCAGCGAAATTAGTTTTCTGTCGGGCGTTAGCAGTACCGATTGGAGTTGGAGTCCGTTGCTGGCTGACTACGACAACGATGGGGATAAAGATCTGTTTGTTACCAATGGCTTCCGTCGCGACTTGGGTGATCTGGATTACATCAATTATCAGCAAACCTTTAACTCACCCATGGGCTCAGCTGAGGCGAAACTGGCGAAGAAACAGGAGAACGTGTTGGAACTGGAAGGAGTAGAAATTACTGACTACTTGTTTGAAAATCAGGGTGATTTGACGTTTATCAACCAGTCTGAAAGTTGGGGTATTCGTACTCCAGGGTTCTCACATGGAGCGGTTTACGCTGATCTGGATCACGATGGTGACTTGGAACTGATCGTGAATACGACCAACAGTCCTGCTCATATTTATAAAAACCTCACTAGTGAAAAGAAAAATCATGCTTACCTGAAAGTGAGTTTTCAAGGATTGAGAGGCAATCAGTTCGGCATTGGAGCAAAAGTGATCGTTTACCAGCCTGAGCAAATACAATTGTATGAGAACAATATCAGCCGAGGTTATGCCTCTAGTGTAGTACCAACGTTGCATATTGGCTTAGGCCATAGTGCAGTGGTAGACTCGTTGCACGTAATTTGGCCCGACGGAAGATGGCAAACAATAACCGAAGTAGAAATCAATCAATTACTAACAGTAGCCTATGAAAATAGCCGTCGCGATTCTACTCGGCTAGTATCAGCATCAGTCAAAACAGCAATTTTTCAGAAAGTCAGCAATAGTTTAGGACTACAGTACACCCATCAGGAAAATGACTTTGTGGATTTTCGGCAGCAGCGGATTCTACCTCATATGCATTCTCAAGGAGGCCCAGGTATGGCAGTAGGTGATATCAATGGTGATGGTTGGGATGATCTTTTCATAGGTGGAGCTTCTGGTAGCTGTGGACAATTTTTTCTTCAGCAGCCTAACGGCTCTTTTCTACCGCAACTTTTAGAGGGCAATTGTGAGTCAGAAGATATGGGGGTACTTTTGTTTGACGCCGATGGTGATCATGATCTGGACTTATATGTAGTTAGCGGAGGCAGCTCTTTTCCGGCGGATAGCCCGCAATACCAGGATCGACTGTATTACAACGATGGACTAGGTAATTTCACCCAAGATCAATCGGCTCTTCCGATTCTCACAGCTAGTGGATCTTGTGTTACCGCTAGTGACTACGATCAAGATGGTGATCTGGATTTATTTATTGGTGGACGCATCGTGCCAGGGCAATATCCATTGCCACCTGCTAGCTATCTGCTTCAAAATAATCAAGGAAATTTTACGAATATAACCTCAGGCGATGCTCCTGAACTAAGTCAAATCGGACTGGTAACATCTGCTCTGTGGACGGACTATGATAATGATGGATGGATAGATTTAATAGTCGTCGGTGAGTTTATGCCCATCAGTTTTTTCCATAATCAAGAAGGGAAACTTGTTGAGCAAACAGATAATGCCAACTTGACGGGAACCAACGGCTGGTGGAACAGTATTGCTGGCGGAGATTTTGACCAAGACGGTGACACAGACTATGTGTTAGGTAACCTGGGACTAAATAGCCCATATCGTGCTTCAGCTCAGGAACCGCTCTGTGTCTACGCTAGCGATTATGATAAAAATGGTAGTATAGACCCAGTGATGTGTTACTATGTGCAGGGCGAAAACTACTTAGCTCATCGTCGGGACGACATCGTTAAGCAAATTAATGCGATGCGAGCCCGCTTTAAAACCTATCGCTCGTACGCCGAGGCTACTTTTGAGAAGTCTTTTTTACCCGAAGAACTGGACGCTGCCTACGTTGTCCATAGCAAACGGTTTGAAAGTAGCTACCTGGAAAATCTAGGTAATGGAAAATTCAACATCCGGGAGTTACCCATCGAGGCTCAGATTTCTCCAATCTTGGGAATGGCAGTACAAGACTATAATCAAGATGGTAATCTAGATATACTTTGGAGTGGTAATTTCTATGCAGTAGAGGCAGCGGCTGGCCCTCGCGATGCTTCTTTAGGCGGATTGTTATTAGGCGATGGTGCTGGAAACTTTACTTCAGTGCCACCTGCTCAAACTGGGTTCATTGCTGACGGAGATGCTCGCGGAATTGTTCAACTATCATCGGCAAGTAATCTAGTTTCAGTAGTCGCTAATAATAATCAACCCCTAGAAGCATTTAGTACTTTTTCAGGCAAAAAGATCTATCGAGCAAATGGCAATGATGCTGTTGCGACAATTACATTGACTAATGGTAAATCCTACAAGCATGAATTTACGTATGGTTCAGCCTATTTGTCACAATCTGCTCGCTTGCTTTGGCTTCCTTCTTCTACCCGTAAATTACTAATTACCTCTTTCCAGAATTCATTGCGAGAAATCTCCTTAGATAGTCTTGGTAAGGATTAGTAAAACCTTCCTTGAAAGCATTGCCATTATGCATTACTGATCTAAGTAAAAAGCACTATTTTTCGTTTGTATTTATAAAATTTTAACTGAATAAGCTTGAAATTGGCGAAAAAGGGCTAAACTGCCAATAAAGATATTGTAAGTGTTTTATATGTCTGTCCTGGCAAAGAACATTGTATTGATGATTGATGATGATAATGATACGTTAGAAATCTATCGATTATTGATTGAAAAAACACCGCATATTCATCAGTTTATCACGAAAAGTAACCCGTATCAGGCATTAAATTGGTTGAGAGAGCAGGCAAATTCTCCGGGAACTTTCCCCCGCTATATTTTGCTTGATCTTAACATGCCTGAGCTAGATGGTATGGAGTTTTTACAAAGATTCGAGCAGCAAATAGATTATCAAAAACTGAATACTGAAGTTATTGTGCTCACTAGTTCAGTGCGGGAAAGAGATCAGCGGGAGGCTCTCCAGTACGCTAGTGTGAGTCAGTTTATTAGTAAACCCTTATCAAAAAAAAAGCTAGTGGAACTTCTTGCGGCTGATCAATGATTCACCACTTTACAACACTTCAGCCTCAAAAGTATCGCCCTGCGAAAGATCACCCGTTTCGTAGCCTCTTCGGAACCAGCGCATCCGTTGTTCAGAAGTACCGTGGGTAAAGGCATCGGGCACAACGTAGCCCTGAGATTGCTTCTGTAAGCGATCATCGCCAATAGCATTCGCGGCGCGTAGTGCTTCTTCAATATCGCCCTGTTCGAGAATATCAAACATACGGTCGGCATGATACGCCCAGACCCCGGCCAGAAAATCGGCCTGTAACTCTAACCGTACGGATAGTCGATTATACTCAGCCTGGCTAATCCGGCCTCGTTGAGACTGCACCTGTCGGCTAATACCGAGTAGGTTCTGAATGTGATGTCCCACTTCGTGAGCAATTACGTAAGCCATGGCAAAATCGCCGTGAGCCCCTAGTCGCTGACTCAACGTTTGCTGAAAGCTTAAATCGATGTAGACTTTGTTATCAGCCGGGCAATAAAATGGGCCAGTAGCTGCCTGAGCAAAACCACAGGCCGACTGTACCTGTCCGGTGAACAAGACTAGTACCGGTTCCTGATAATTTTGCCCCTGCTGCTGAAAAAGTTTGTTCCATACATCTTCGGTGTCGGCCAGTACTACTTTTACAAATTGTGCTAACTGATCTTCTTCTGCACTAGTGGAAGTAGTAGTTTGTGACGTAGGCATACCACCACTAGCATCTACCTGAAGCAAATCGGTAAAGTCGCTTCCAAAGAATAGGCTAATGATTATTAGAATGATGGTGCCTAGTCCACCTCCTACGGCTACTCTCTTACTCCTTCCCCGACTGCCCCGTCGGTCCTCAACATTGGTACTTTGTCGTCTGCCTTGCCAGCGCATAGCTCAAAAGGTTAGTGTATTAGTGAAACCTACTACGAAGTAACTGCTAATAAAAGCTACTCGAGTGTAATAAAGGTATGATACGAGAGGGGATTTATCAATTCACGACTCAGAATGTTCTTCTTGAACAATCTCTTGGCTTGAAATACAGGCATCTAAATGAATTCTAAAAGTAGTACCTTCGTCAACTGCACTACTCACCCCAATTTGCCCACCCATCGTCTCAATTTGAGTTTTGGCCAAATATAAACCAATACCTCGTCCTTCCTGATGAAGGTGAAACTGTTGATATAGACCAAAAACCTTGTCCTGATACTTTTCCAAGTCAATGCCCATACCGTTATCCGAGATACAAAATACGAATTGATTACCATGTAAGTAAGCATTGAGCCTAATTTCAATTGACCTTTTCTCTGATCGATATTTGATCGCATTGTTGAGTAATTGTTCTAATACATTCTCAAGATATGATTCAATAGCAAAGACCGCTGCGGTTGGGCTTAGATTGTTATGAATGGTTACTTTCTCTTCAATTAAGGTGCTTTGTATTCTTTCCAGCACTTTCTCTGCTGTTTTTCTGAGTGGTACCCGCACTAGCTGATAGTCAGTATTGTTCCTATAGATAAGAACTTCATTCAAATCTCTGATAACTGTATCGAGTCTATCGGCAGTTTTTTCTAGATGGCTAAAACAGTCAAGGTTATAAGCATTGAGATTACTCTTGTCTAAAATTGTTACCATCCCCAAGATTCGGGCAATTGGGCCCCGTAGATTATGCGAGACAATAGAGGTGAATTTGTCGAGGCGACCATTCTGCTGTACCAGCCTTTTATTAGCCTTAGTGAGTTCTACCGTTCGAGCTGATACTTCATTCTCTAGGTTCTCACTGTATAAGACAAGTTGCCGATTTAACTCCTCAATGACCTCTTGTTGCTGGCGCAGTTCCTCATTTTGATCGGATATTTCCCAAGTTCGTTCCCTAATTCGATCTTCTAGTACTTGATTCTGATTTCGTATAATCTGCTCATTTTCTAGAGATATTTGCAGCGCCCTTTGCTGCGCTTCGATTTTCTCAGCCCGAAATAAGTTTATTTTATCAGCTAGTGCTAGAGACAAAAGTATCGCCTCAATCACCGATCCAATCTGGATAATATTTTCTAGGTGGAATAGCTCATCAATCCAACCAAAATTCCTGAGACTAATTAGTACCACTGATATTAGATAGAATGTCCAGGCAAATACAAAGAATCGGGCTGAAGTGTTACCATTTCGCCAACTGGTTATTCCTGTCCACCACAAAATTATAGGTGCGATTGAAACGAGCGTTGCTACCAGTTTAGCACCCCATTGGTACGGAATGATATACGATAAAAAGAAAGCTGTACCACTAGCAATGATAGATACGAGTAAGATTGTGTACATGCGAGGAGCATACTGGCGAACCTGTAGGAAGGACATACCAAAGATAAGTGCCCAAAAAACAGCAGAAAAAAAGCTAGAAATAAAAATTTGGTCGTACCACTGATTTGATTGAAAAAAATAGGTTGTTAGTTGCCCCTGGAGGCCTGCTAGCATAAAAGTATTGCTGGTTACAAACAAGCAATAGAACAGATAGCTCTTTTCCCGTAGCGAGAAGAATAGAAATAGGTTATACAGTACCATGAGTAACATGGCACCATAGAACAAACCTTCAATAATCTCAGACCGTGCTACAGTAGCAAGCAATGTACTTTGAGTAAGTACTCCAATAGGCAACTGAATAGTGCCCTGTGTCCTCACCTTGATATAATATGTATGAGGAAGCGTATCATTTAGTACAAATGGGAACAGGGGCTTACGGTAGCCAATTTCTTGATTGGAAGATATTTTATCACCTACGGAATCAACCAGCCAAACTCCCTCGCTAGTAGGTTGATAGAATAATACTGTATCTAAAGGAGGATAATCTACAGTTAAGTACCACGAACTTACTTTCGTATCTCGGCTTTTCATTTCAAGCCTTAACCAGTAAGCATCAGGAGATATGCCAAAATTGAGTCGATTAGATGGTGCTGATTGAAAGTGAGGTGCGAAAGAAGGAGCTGTTATTTCCTGAATTGTTAGCTGATTGGTACTATCATGGTAGTAAGAAATATCCAGTTGGGGAGTAGCCGAAAAACTGGATGCTACTGGGTTCATGACTGATACTACTATGAGTAGCAATAGCAGTAATTGCTTTTGGCAAAAGAGGTCATTATTGAATAATATCTGGCTACCCAATGGTATTTAATGCTTATGGCATAAGGAGAGAGTAAATTAGTGAATAGTCACGTACTTTAGTAGGTTTTGGGGGTGTCTGATCAGCAATACTCCCACGTATGTAAGAAATTTAGGCTTTTTCTAAAATAAAAAACCCTCCCACCCGAAGGTGGAAGGGAAAAATAAATGGTACTCCGTAGGGGAATCGAACCCCTGTTACCAGGATGAAAACCTGG